>MDSZ01114542.1_pt1 | contig 11841 bp, 11 predicted proteins | sample 811201 | NCBI WGS metagenome assembly MDSZ01 (sample SAMN05326647, study PRJNA326480) | marine metagenome | isolation source: seawater | place: Indian Ocean: North | collected 2010 | reverse complement strand
TTTTTTATCAGTTGAAATAAAATTAATTTTTTTAAATTTCTTTTTTATTTCATTTGTAATATATTTTTTTTCTTCATTATTATCATAATATTTTAAATCAATTTTTTTTTCATTTATTTTGAATGAACCAATTAAATTAATTAATTCATCTTTATATATTTTAGTTTCATCAATTAATCTTGGGTAGATTTGTTGTTTCCAAGGCTTCAGAGGAAATTCGGTGTAAGAAATGATGATATCTTTTTTAATTTTTTTTTTAATTTTTTTTCCAAAATTAGTAGTACAAAATAGAGGTATAACTTTTTTATCTTTAGAATTATTTCCCCATGATAAATATTTATTGCAAATTTTTTTCTCGTAAAATGTGCCACAAAAATCATGATGTCCTTGATGTCCATGTTGAAGAATATAAAATTTTGAACCATTTCTAGTTTTATTAATTGTATAAATCTTAAAAGCCTCATTAAAATAATGATCATATGATGTTAAGATTATTTTTGGATCTTTAGGCCAGTTTAAAAATTTAATATTTTTTTCAATTAAGCTAAAATTTTCTAAATAACTTTTGGGAAATATTTCGGATAATGTATTATAAATAAATTTTTCAAAACTATTTTTACATTCTATTGATGAAAATAAATTTCTTTTTTCTGAAAAAATTTTATTTTTTCTTAAATTAATATCATTATAAAAACTAATATTTTTATTTAAAATTAAATTTAATTTTAATTTCAAAAATTTTGGCAAAACTACATTCTTTAGAAAATATTTATTATTAGTTGATGGAAAAAAATTTTGTAATTGTAATTTATAAATATTATCAAAATCTGCTTTATATTTTTTTTTAATATTAACTTTTTTTTCTATAAAGTTTAATTTTTGAGCTTTTATAATTTTTGAATATAGCCAATCATCCCATTTATCAGATTTTAATTGATAAAAGAAACCCTTTGAATCTTCCTGTAAAAAATGATTTTTTTTATAAGTGAAAACTTCTACAGTATCGAAATTATGTTTTTTATTAATTTTTTTTATTAATTTCCACTTATCATATGCAAAAAAGATATAATTAGACAAAAAATAAAAAATTAAAATTTCCCAATCTTTTTTTTTATAATTTTTTTTATGTATGCTGTTAAGTACTGGTGTGAGATTGCTCAAAACTCTTTCATAGGTTTTTTTAACATATTCAAAATCTTTATGTTTTCTATCTTTTTTCTCATTAAACTTAATTATTTCATAATTTTTAAATTTATTTTTATTAAGTAAAAGCCATTCTCCAAGGAAAATTTTTCTCTTATTATTATCTATAAAATTATTATTTGAAAAAATTAAAGATTTAAACATTCTTTTGCTTAATTTATTTTTTATTTAAATTTAAAAAAAAATTATTTATCAAGTTACTAATTTTTACAATTTCTTTTAATTTTAAACCTGGAAAAATTGGGATGGAAACTGAAGTTTGAGCATGCTTTTCAGAAACTTTAAAGTCTCCATTTTTAAATCCTAATTTTTTATAATAAGGATGCAAATGTACAGGAATATAATGCAAATTTACATTAATTTTGTTTTTTCTCAAATGATTAAATATTTTTTCATGCTGATTCTTATATTCATCTTTAATTTTAATTACATATAAATGAAAACTAGATAATATATTTTTCTTTATTTTGGGAATGTGTAAATACCTCTTGTTTAATAATTTATTGTATTTTTTTGCAATATAATTTCTTTGGCTCACGAATTTGTTTAATTTTTTTAATTGACTTAAACCCATTGTAGCCGCTACATCAGTCATTCGGTAGTTTAATCCCAATACTTGTTGCTCATAATGCCAACTTCTATTATTTTTATATTTAAATTTTTTTTTATTTTTAGTTATTCCATGATTCAAAAATAATTTTAATTTTTCGTATATTGTTTTATTTTTTGTCGTCGCAACACCACCCTCAAAAGTGGTAATAATTTTTACAGGATGAAAGCTAAAAATGGTTATATCTGACCATTTGCAACTTCCTACTTTTTCATTATTGTATTTTGCTCCAAGTGAATGAGATGCATCCTCAATGATTTTAAATTTATATTTTTTAGATAATTTTTGTATTTTATCTTGATCTGTGGGTAATCCAGAAAAATGAACTGGAACGAGTATTTTTGGTAATCTATTTTTCTTTTTTGCTTGTATAAGCTTTTTTTCAAGTAAATTTATATCGATATTTCCAGTAAGATAATCAATGTCTACAAAGTCAATTTTACCACCAAGGTGTAAAGCACAATTAGATGATGCCACAAATGTATTTGGTGTTGTCCATAATATATTATTTTTTTTAAAACCCAACGCCATACAAGATATGTGTAAAGCGCTTGTTGCACTATTTGTAGCTGCAGCAAATTTTACATTTACTTTTTTTGCAATTTGTTTTTCAAATTCTTCTACTTTTGGACCTTGTGTTAGAAATGGTGATTTTAATGTTTTGATAACTTCCTGAATATCTTTTTTATCAATTTTTTGAGTACTATATGGAATCACTTTGCTAATAATTTAAATATTCTTTTCATTTATATCAATTTACTTTACTTGTATTTTTTTTTTGATTAATTAACTAAAATATATATACATGAAATTATTCTATAAATGTAAAAAACCTGTAAATAAAAATAAGAAGTTTATTGAAAACTTTTTTATTAAAAAAGGTTTAAAATTATTAGTTGCTAAATCTAAAGATAAGCCACTTTCAGTAAATCAAATGATAGATCATAAGCCATATATTCCTGAATTAAATGATCTTTATAATTTGTATCAATATGTATTAATTAACAAAAGAACAACAATAGTTGAATTTGGCTCTGGATGGTCAACTCTTATATTTAGTTTAGCTTTAAAAGAGTTGTCAGATAAGTTTTCTAATGAAGTTAAATCATTGAGGAGAAATAATCCTTTTGAATTGTTTGTTGTAGAAAATGAAAATAAATATCTAAATATTACAAAAAAAAGAATTTTAAAGTTTAACAAGTATCTAAAAATTAAAAATCCAATTAAGATTAATTATGTTTTTTCAGATGTTGAGATGACCACTTATAATAATAGAATTTGTACTCAATATAAAAAATTACCGTTATGTAATCCTGATTTCATTTATCTAGATGGACCTGATCAATTTAAAGTAAAAAAAGATATAAACTGTATTAGCACAAGACATAAAGATATGATGCCAATGGCATCTGATATTTTAAAATTTGAGCACTTTTATACTCCTGGTACTATTATAGTTTGTGATGGAAGGGCAGCAAATGCTATGTTTTTAAAAGATCACTTTAAAAGAAATTGGAAATATATAAATGATCAAAAAAATGACCAACATATTTTTTGGTTAGTTGACCCACTATTAGGAAAATATAATAAATTACAATTAGAATTTTATAACAAAAGATAAAATTATATTAAACTCTGCTGTCCATATATTGTCTAATTAGGGTTTCGACTATTTAAAACACTATCTATATATGAATTAATTTCGTTGTTTGCATCTACTTTATTGGCATCTTCAATGATATAATTTTTTTTATTCCCCAATAAATGAAAATATTTTTCTTCGCTCATTGATAAGATTTTTTTTAATTTATTTTCAAATTCTTGATAGCTTGGATTTTTTAAAAAGCAAAATTTATTTATTGGAAAATCGAAAATATTGGTTGGGGTAAAATTACAGGCCATAATTTTTTTTTTCATAGATAATGCCTCTCTTAACATTGAGGTAGCACTTGATAAAGTCACATTACTTTCATACATTTTAAAATAAGAGTTATATTTATTTCCTCTATTTTTATCTGATTTATTTTTTAATAAAAATTTAAGTTCCGTTTTATTTAAATATTTTTTTAAAAAATTTATTTCCTCTGATTTGTAAGGTTTTAAATATCTTTTCATAGGAAAAATAATTTTTTTATTATTTTCCTTGCAAAATTTTATTGTAAATTTTATGGTTTGGGCAAACCCCTGTTCAAATCCTTTTGATTTAAAATAATTATCATAATTGGGCGCTGCATCTGGAATTAAACAAATATCATATTTTTTTTTTTTTAATAATTTAAGTTTTTGTATTTTTTTAAAATTTGATACTTTTATGCTTCCAATTTTTTTGAAATCTTTAATTTTAATTTTTTTTTTTTTAAAAAAATCGATTTCATATTGACCATAACAGAATAAGTATGGGACAAAATAATTTTGCTTATAATTAAAAGAGTAAAAATTTTTTTTTTCTACATATTCATTAATTTTGATTTCAAGATCTCTTGTTGAATTTTGAATTGCTAAAAATTTAATTTTATCTTTAAACAATTGAGCCAAATAATGAAACTTTGGTGCATTATCCACGTAAGTAATAACTATTTTTGGTTTAATAACATGAATTAATGCTGACAAATATGCTAAAAATAAATCACCTTTAAAGTGTACAAAAGTAAAAAATACAACTTTTGGTGAAAAGCATATATTTTTTAAATTTGATGACCTGGTAACTAAAGAAAAATATTTTCTACTTTTAAGTATATATTTTAAGTATTCTATTCCCTCATCATCTAAGACAACTAATTCATAATTTTTTGGAGTATTAAAATAAAATCTGCATTTAAATAAAATTTTTAAAATTTTAAAGATCATTATTAAAATCTAAAGGAATTCCTATTTTTATTTCATTATGACTTAATTTCATTATAATTTTCTATTATCCAGTGGAATTTTATTTTATATAAGTATTTAATTATTTTTTTGTGTTATTTTAATACAATGATTATAAGTCACAAACATAAATTTATATTTTTACATGTTCCAAAAGCAGCTGGATCATCTGTAACACTATTCTTTAGTCAATATTTAGGAAAAAAGGATATTCTAAATGGTTGGAATCATTCTCTTAGAAAAGGAATTCCGTATAACAGGCAAATACTTGAAATGGTCAATAATAAATTTGGTCTTAAAATGATTTCCAAAGCTATTAATTTAAGAATGAAAGATAATAAACTTTTTGAAAGGCCAATAATTGAATACGCATTTAGAGAAATACTTAAAAAAAAAATTGGCACAACTAGTATGCATGCAGCAGCTAAGCAATTACAAAATTATGACAAAGAGTCTTGGGAAAAATATTTCAAATTTACTTTTGTTAGGAACCCTTATACACATGCACTTTCAGAATGGATGTTTGATGATAAACTGTGGTCAATAATTAACGATAATAAACCTCTAAATAAAAATAAGTTTACAAAAAAAAAGTTTACTCAATTTTTAAAAAATCTCAAAAAACAAAAAGGAAATAAAAATAATTATTATTATGAAATGTTTCCCTTTAATAAAATTTATACTATTGATGGCAAGTTAGCTGTAGATTTTGTGGGAAGATTTGAAACTCTTAGAAAAGATATCAAAAAAATACAAAAAAAATTAAAGCTTCCAAAAGAAAAATTTGGATTATCACATACAAAAAAAAATACGAATAAAAATCATTTAAAATTTTATACTGAAGAAAGCAGAGAACTTGTTAAGGAACTTTGGAGTAAAGAATTTGAATTATTTAATTATAAATTCCCAAGAATATAATGAACAAATATTAGAATTTTTTATTTAAAATTAAATTCTCAACCTTTTCTAAAATATAGTGACCTAAAAAAATATGACACTCCTGTATTCTTGCAGTATTTTGGGACTCTATAATTAAAGGCTTGTCACAGTTCAATTTAGCCTGCCCACCACCTTTACCCAAAAAACCAATAGAATAAATTTTTCTTTTTTTTGCTTCTTTTAAAACTTTCAATATATTTCTAGATTTTCCAGAAGTTGATATACAAATTAAAATATCATTTTTATCTGCTATAGCTTGAAATGTTCTTAAAAAAATATCATCAAAATTATAGTCATTACCGCACGCGGTCAAAGTTGATGTATCTTGCGCTAATGTTAAAGCAGGGATTGGCATTCTGTTTACATAAGGTCTTAGCCTTACAATAAACTCAGCAGCTAAATGTTGGGCATCAGCAGCCGAACCACCATTTCCACAGAACAGTATTTTTCCACCATTTTTTAATTTTTTATGAATGGTGTGAATTACATTATGAATTTGATCAGAAATTTTTAATATTTTAAGGTGAGTATTAATATTGTCTTTTAATTGATCATTTAACTCAAAATCACTTTTTTTCATTATTTCATTTTTTAATATGTGCTCTCAATTTATTTGCAATTGGAATTTCTGAATCTAATATTTTACCTAATGATGGTTTTCCCATGGATAATAGAATTTTATCTATAGATGATGTAAGATTTTTCATTCCAGCCAACTCTAAAGAGGCTGATTGATCTGAGCCATACATTGTTCTATCCAATGTTATGTGTCTTTCTAGTGAGGTTATTCCCAACATAACTGCTGCTAAAGATACTATCACCCCATTCTCATGACCGCTGTACCCTACATTACAATCATATTCTTTTTTTAATTGGTTTATTGTTGATAAATTAGCATCTTCATCTTTCATGGGATAAGTTGAAATACAATGCATCAATTCAAATGAACAATTATTATTCTTAAAAATTGTTACCGCATTATCTATATCTTCTTTTTTAGACATGCCTGTTGAAATAAAGGTATGTTTTCCTCTCTCAGCAACACTTTTTAATAAATTTTTATCAATAATCATTGCTGAGGCAATTTTATGATATTTCAAATCATAATTATCTAAAAAATCAAGACTTTGGACATCCCATGCTGAAGCAAACCAATCAATTTTTAAATTTTTACAGTAGGTGTCAATTTCATCATACTCATTTTTTTCAAACTCTAGACCTAATTTTTGTTCTCTAGTAGTTTTGCCCCACGGGCTTTCTCTAGGAGTGTCTAATGTCGCTTTATCATATACGATATCAATTGTTCTTTTTTGAAATTTAACCGCATCAAATCCTGAGCTTTTAGCAGAATTAATAAGTTTTTTTGTAATATTCAAACTTCCATTATGATTGATGCCAATTTCTGCTATTAAATATGGTTTATTTATCATTTCAGTATAACTATATTAAATATAATATATTTCAAATTAAATTAGTTAATAATAAAAAATTATTTAAATAATTGTTCTTCCTCCATCTATTAAAATATTTTGACCAGTAATATAAGAGGAATCAGAATTAGAAAGAAAATATAATAATCCTAAAATTTCTTTTGGATGACCCAATCTTTCCATAGGTATTATTTTATTTAATTCATTTTGGAGTTTTTTACTTTGGTTATTTTTTATTGGCCCGGGTGAAATCATATTTACTCTTACATTATTTTCCCCATATAAAGATGCAAAATATTTTGTAAGACCAACCATTCCATGCTTTATAACTGAATAAGTAACTGGTTTAATATAATTTTTGTAAGATGATTTATATATTTTTTGATTTGGGGCTATAACAGATAAGTCAGATCCAATATTAATAATAGAACCTTTTTTTTTTCTATACATTTCTTCACCAAAAAATTTAATCATTAAAAAAGATCCTTTTAAGCTTACATTAATTTCTTCATCCCACATCTTGCTTGTCGGAAATTTTTGGGAGACTTTCTTTTTAAAAGGTATCGCATCTATAGCTGCATTATTAATTAATACATCAACGAAAAATGATTTTTTTATTATTTTAAAAAACTTTTGTACTTTTTTTTCATTAGTAATATCGCATTCATAAACAAATAAATCCCTATAATTAAGAGACTTAATAAACTTTAAATTTTTTTTGTTATTATCGACGCATAAAACTATATAATTTTTTTTTAAAAAAAACTCACAGTATTTTTTGCCTAAAAAACCAGCACCACCAGTGATCAAACAAACTTTTTTCTTCATAAGCTTTCACCGCCATCAATAATAAATTTTGAACCAGTTACATAATCTCCAGAATTTCCAAACAAATAATCGCACATCTCAGCTATTTGCTCTGGTCTACAAAATTTATTTAAAGGAACATTTTCTTTAATATATTTTTTAACTTGTTTTTGATTGTCTTTAATTTTTTTACTCCAGTTGTTATTTTTCATTAAAATATTACCAGGTAATAAAATATTTATTTTTATACCATTTTTAGATAAATCTTTAGCTTTCATCTGCGCATAAAAGTTCAAAGCAGATTTTGCCACTGAATAAGTTATCGGTGCTTTTGTGATTTTGCTTGATGCAATTGATGAAATTACAATAATTTTTGTAGATCTTTTTTTATAAATTTTTAAATAGGAATCTAATAAATTAGTAAAACAAAAAAAATTATTATTAAAAGCAAATTTCCAATCTTTAATAGTTTCTGTTTTATTATATGTTTTTTTGCTTGCACCTGCGCATGCAATTATAAAATCAATGTTTTTATATTTTTTTTTTATTTTTTTTAAAGTTTTTTCTGTTTTTTTTGAATCACTTAAATCACATAAGTAGTTATTTTTGTTGATTTTAGATTTACTTTTTTTTGTTATACCTATTACTGTAAAATTTTTTTCTAAATAAAATTTAGTTAAATAATTACCTAAATTTTTCGATGCACCTGTAATTAGAACTGTTTTATTTGTATTCATTTTCGAAAAACTTTTTATTAATAATTATTTCCTCTACATGGTTTTTTTTTTGGCTTCTAGCGGTTTGTAGTATAAAATTACCTTCATACTTACCTTTAATCAATTTAAAAAATTTTTTATAATTCCAATTTCCTCTTCCTAGCCTAGTAGTATTTCCATTTAAAATTCTATCTTTAATGTGAATATTTTTTACATATTTAAAATATTTAATTTCGTCATCAAAATTATAGTCCAATCCTGCGCTGTTTCCTGTATCATAGTTTATACCAATTTTCTTAGTTTTAAATTTTTTGATAAATTGAGTTATTTTTTGAGGTCTATAATCTGATTCAAAAAGAATTTTTGAATTTTTATTTAAAAACTTTGTTAATTTTCTTATTTCGCAAATTAAAATTTTTTCCTCACTTATACGTTTTATACTTCCATTGTCTACTAAAGGAAAAATATGATACTTAACACCAATTTTATTTCCATTTAAAATTATTTTCTTCAAATTTTCCAATATCTGATGTTTATTCTTAAAGTTTTTTTTCTTAAAAAATGGTTTTTGCATGAAATAATCATTTGTGATTGATGGTATTTGAATTTTAGTTCTTTTAATTATTTTCTTTAATTCTTTTAAATTGCCATTGAAAAGTGGATTTTTTTTAATATTCTCAAAATTAATTGTCCATTCCATAATTTTAAAATTTATTTGTTTTGCAATTTTTAATTCTTCTAACCAATTTTTTTCAGGAAAATATTGTATCGCATTTTTTTTTTCTGTATCAACTAATCTGCCCTGCATAAAGCCAATTTTTTTATTCATAATTTTAATAAAATCATTTGTTTAAAGTTATCTAAATTTATTTAATTTTTTTAATAAGTTTTAATATAAATTTTATACTTCTGAAGAAAACTGATACGGTGTGGTTGCATTATTTTTATTAAGTTTTTTACATTCTTTTTCAAATTTTTTAATTTGGTTAATTATATCTACACCTACATTTTCACTCCATTTATCAATAATTTTTTTTGTTATTTTGCCAAATTTACCATCACCTACTTTTGTCTCATTAAACCTAAAAACTGGCAAAATACAAAATGGTGTTCCTGTCATAAAAGCTTCATCTGCAGTATAAATATCATAAGGTTCAATATTTTTTTCTATACACTTAATTCCTAATGTTTCGCATACTTCAAAAACATAATTTCTAGAAATCCCAACTAAACAATTTCTTCCCTCTGGAGTGATTACTGTACCGTTCTTTACTATAAAAAAATTATCTCCACTTCCTTCTGCAATAAAACCATCTGTATCCATCATTAACGCCCAATTATTTTTTCCTCTAAACATCGAAGCTTCTATATTGGCCATTTGATAAAAAACTCTGCTTCTATTTTTAATTTTAGGATCCATTAAATGCGCAGGTATTGCTCTTTGATTAACAAGAACAGCATTAATACCTTCGTCATATAATTTGCCCATACTTGCTACTGTCCACTTAAGTGGAAAATCTGCTACAACCACTGTTGGTTCAATCTTGTTATTAAATACTGGTGCATAAATTCCTAAAGGACCTCTGCTTATATTTATCATTAACCTATGTTCATCAGTTGATTCGAAAAATTCTTCGTTTTTTTCAACGGTTTCTAAACAAATTCTCTCTAAATCTTTAATGTTTAATTTAAGAGGTATTCTATAAATTTTCACACCATAAAGTAATCTCTCTAAATGTTCTTTTAACTTAAACTGTTTCTTGTTGAACGACCTTGTCATCTCAAAAACCATGTCGCCAAACATTAGAGCGGAGTCAAATATTGAAATTTTTGCCTGATTTTCAGGAACATAATGACCATTCATATAAACCAGTCTCTGACCTTTTTTATAAGATTTATTTTTTTTCATATATTTAAATATATTTAACTTAATTTTAATATATTCAGTTGTTCAATAATTGAACGGTATTGCACATTTATAGATAAATATAATTTTTTTTCAAATAATAAATAAATTTTTTTTATATTACTTTTTTAAGTTATTTATGTTGTTTTTACTTATTAAATTAAATATTTGAAGACTAAAGGCCCTTAATTAAGTTGCTGTCAAATGTAATAGTATTGCCATTTAAAGAGGTTATTTTGTTTTCAACAACAAAATTTACAAATTTTCCAATTTCACTAGCTTCTGGTATTTTTTTTCCAGGAAGTTGTTTTGCAAATTTATTTATAGTAAGGCCATCTTTCTTTATTAAATTAATTAGTCTTTTAGTTTTAATTGGGCCAGGTGCAATATTTATAAATTTAATATTTTTTTTTGAATAGATAATACTTAAAGATTTGAATAAAGAACTAAAACCAGATCTTAACGAGCTAGAAATAATTAATTCATCTGTGGGCTGTTTTATTATGTAAGATGAAATTAAAAAAACATAACCATTTTTTTTTATTCCTATATCTTTAACAATATTTGCAAATGATAAAAATAATTTGTTAAAATTTTCAATCCAAACTTCATTACTAATATTATTAAATTGTAAATCAGGTGGGCCACCTGTATTTAAAACTAATACATCTGGACCATAATATTTTTTACAAAAATTATTTACACTTTTTAAAGAGGATGTGTCTACTTCCTCAGAGCCTAAGGATATTACTTTTTTACAAGTTTTTTTTAAATTTTGGGCTATTGATTTACCTATACCGGAGGTTGAACCTAAAACTATTGCTTTCATTCGTAAACCCAATCTGGAATTTTTTTTTTAACTTTTATACCATTACCCAAAGATAATTTGGCAATTTTTATTAATTTTAAAATTTTAGGTAAATTTTTCAATGAAATTGCATGCTCATTATCTGGATAATTATAATTTTTATTTGGCTTTACATAAAAGAAAACTGAGTCAGGTAAATAACAAACTGATAATAACAAAATCTCGTGATCAGTAGAATGCAAACCATATGAAATCTTATTTTTAGTTTTATTTTTCATTGTTTGAAGTGCTGATAAATTTGCATCTATCGGTTTATCATCAAGACTTGTGTGTATAAAATTTATATTTGGATATTTTTTTCCTAAGTGAATTATACTTTGCATATTAGAAAACCCTGTTGAAATAAATATTTTTTTTTTGGTTTTAATCGCCTTTTTTATTAATTCTGTGTTATCAAAAGCTAAACTTAAAATTTTTAAAAAATCAAATTTAACAGACTTGTACTTCTCTAAAGTCTTTAAATCCATAATTGCTAACCCAAATAATTTTTTTTTTTT
>MDSZ01083160.1_pt1 | contig 11841 bp, 19 predicted proteins | sample 811201 | NCBI WGS metagenome assembly MDSZ01 (sample SAMN05326647, study PRJNA326480) | marine metagenome | isolation source: seawater | place: Indian Ocean: North | collected 2010 | reverse complement strand
ATAAAAATAGAACTGTTGACGAAGGTACTATGCAGTGGTGGAGTGAACAGAACAGTGCAGTACAGGAAGAAGCACTGGGTGAACACGATAGAACACCTGTGGATACTGTATTAGATACAGTTACTCGATTAACTTATAATGCTGACAGTATCTGGGGACAGGGTTATGGATTTGATATGACAATATTAGAAAATCTATTTCAACAGTACGGAAGAAATATTCCTTGGAATTTTTGGAAATTACGTGACAGTAGAACAATATTTGATGTTTGTAAAGTTAGATTACCTAAAACAGAAAATAAACACAATGCACTGGATGATGCAGTACAACAGACTGAACTACTACAGGGTTGTTTAAAAACTATAGGATATGTTACTCCGTGAAAGAAATTGCAATAGTATTTGCTGGCACTAAGTTTGATGCAAATCGTCACGTAAAACAACTGTATCTGCAGTTGCAGAGATACGGTAATATAGAATTTAGATTAACTTGTTTTACAGATAATGCACAGGAAATAAATGCACTGGGTCTACCAATTAGAACAATTGATTTACCCGATTGGAAATTATCTGGCATGCGGTCATTGTGGTGGTATAAAATTGCAGTTTTTGATCCCACAATTAGTTGGCGTAGTAGTATATTATATATGGATTTAGATGTAATTGTATGTGGAGATTTAGGTAAATTTTTTAATTATGAAAATAAAAAATTCTGTATACTACAGGATTTTAATAGAAAATTTATTCCTGATTATCCAGTATTAAATTCAAGTTTAATTAGATTCGAGCCAGGAAAAACTGGTGAATTATTTGAATATTTTTTAGAAAATAAAGAAATAATTATGAGAAAATTCAGAGGTGACCAAGATTATTTAACGGATTATTTTAAAGAACGTGCTTACGTTAAGTGGCCCAAACAGTGGGCAATGAGTTATAAATGGGAAATACTACATGGTGGTGCTACCTATGGAGGACCTGATATTAAACCTGAACAATATCATAATTTAGATACACCGTATATACTGCCTGACGATTGTAGTATTGTAGTATTTCATGGTAAACCTGATCCAAGCGAAACATTTATTGGTGAAAAGTTTTTCATAAATGGCTAAATTATTATTATTAATTTTTTTAATTATTACTGCATGTAATCCTGTTGTTAGCATGGGAGGTTTTGTTCACAGTTTATTTACTGGAAATACTACTGCAACTATGCTAGGTGCGGGCGACATGGTGCTGGAACAACAGACAGGAAAAACTGCAAAAGAACATGTGTGGGATGATTTAAAAAAAGTATTTATAGAAACTCCAAAACCAAGACCCAAAAATATTATTAATAAAGATAATATTGAATGGGAAATTCAATAATTAATTTAATTATTAGGTTGACAGAATACAGTAATATGTTAAATTAAAAGCATAGTTAGAAATTGGAGAGAATATGTTTACAATACAAAATGAAAGAGATGCAATAGAATTTTACTGCAAGTCACATTCAGTTGATGATTTTGTTTATGATGGTTTAGTTGGATTTGAAGCATTTGATTTATTTTTAACAATGAATGAGTCTTTTATGCTTGAATTTATGTGTTCTTATTTTGACCAGGTTAACGGTATTGATACTCCGTTTCCTAAGTTACCAATGAATGTTTAGGAGAATTAATTATGGAAAAAGCAATACAAATTACTGCATTAGTTAAAGAAGATGGTAAGGTTATTGAATATGAAACAGGCAAACACGATAGTATAAGTCTTGCTGAAAAAGATTTATTAGATATGATTGCAGTTTGCGAAGCGACTACAGTTAATATTATGAAAAAAATATACAATATAGTTGATAATTATTCTAAATTATAATAATAGGTTGACAGATAATATAATGGTGTTAATATAAAGTATAGTTAGAAAACAAGGAGAGAGCAAAAAATGAAAATATCTAATATTATTTTACCTGGTACATTAGCAAAATTAAAAACAACTGCTTATGGTTATAAAATTACTAATTGTACAGATAATACTGAGGCTTATATTAGTAGAGAAGGTAACCCTGAAAATAGAACATTTATTCCGTATTTTATTTGTGATAATGCTACAGGTAAGCCTGTTAATGAGATTTTTACTGACCTTACTGATGCAGTAAAATGGCTAGAAACAAAAATTAATTTAATAGTTCCATCAAATTAAGGAGAGAAATCGATGAGTTACGTATTAGTTAAAAAAGGTTCTTATAGGAACCAAGAAATAAAAAATAAAGTTTATCCTTTAATTAAGGGTCTGTGTCACGGTGCAAATGGAAAGTTCGTTACTGTTAATTCTGATGGCAACAAAATAAGAGTAAAGGTTGCTGGAAGACAAGATGTTGAAAAGGTAAGTGAAACTCTTTATAATCGTCAACAAGTAAATGAACAAGAACTGATTGCTGAAAAGCCTAGAGTAGATGATGCTACTAGAATAAAAGAAATTGGCGAACGTTTTGAAATATTAGATGACATGACTAAAGCATTAGTTAGAGGTGACATTAGAAGTTTAATTGTTACAGGACCTCCCGGTGTTGGTAAAAGTTATGGCGTTGAAGAACAACTGAATAAAGGTAGTTTGTTTGGTGATATGGCAGGACAAAAAAGAAGATTTGAAGTTGTAAAAGGTGCTATGACAGCCTTGGGATTATATGCAAAATTATATCAATATAGTGCAAAAGGTGATGTAGTAGTTTTTGATGATTGCGATAGTGTCTTGTTAGATGACCTTAGTTTAAATTTACTTAAGGCGGCACTAGACAGTGGTAAAAAGAGAATGATATATTGGAATGCTGAAAGTAATAAACTAAGAGCAGAAGGTATTCCTGACAGTTTTGAATTCAAAGGTAGTGCATGTTTTATTACTAATATTAAATTTGAAAATGTTAGAAGTAAAAAGTTGCAGGACCATTTAGAAGCATTAATGAGTAGAAGCCATTATTTGGATTTAACTTTAGATACTATGAGAGATAAAATTCTAAGGATAAAACAAATTGCACAGAATGGTGTTTTATTTTCAGACTATGATTTCAGTGAACAATCTAAACAAGAGATACTAGACTTTATTGAAGAAAACTGTAATAAGTTTAGAGAAGTAAGTCTAAGGATGGCTCTTAAGGTTGCAGACTTGATGAAGATTTCAGCCAATAATTGGAAGGCACTTGCACAAAGTACTTGTATGAAAAGGCTGTAAACAGTTAGGGATTGCGATGCTCCTCTCTCCTCTCTCTCCAATCGTGATCCCTACCCTTTTGAGAAGCAGTATTCTCTCCTTTCTTTTAATTTTATTACTGCTTCTCTTTTTTATTGGTTAAATAAAATTATGATTCTATATACAGTTGGTGACAGTTTTACGTTTGGAGATGAATTATCAAATCCAAAAAAAGCATGGCCTTATATTGTAGGTGATAAACTAGGATGTGAAGTCCACAATCTTGCTAGGAACGGAGCAAGTAACGATTATATTATGTTAACCACTGTGAATTATCTTGAGAATAATAAACCTGATTATATTATAATTGGCTGGACTACTGAGAACAGATTAGATATTGGTGGAAAGTGTGCAACAATAAACCATGACCCACAAGTATTTCGTAATTGGAATGATGATTGGGCAAGTGAAAAACTAAAGACACAGATAATTACCATGGACAAATATATTTGTAAAAATTATAATAGATATCATTGTTCTACATGGATTGATTCTTGTTATTTCGATAATATGAATAATTATTTAGGAAAAATGGTAGAATGGTGTTATGGTGAAGAGCAAGGACCCTATGGACATCCTTTAGAACTAGGACACCAAAAAATAGCAGAAAATATTGTTAAACAAATCACAAATTAATAGTATTCATATTGAAGCAAGTACTTATTGTAATGCTAGATGTCCACAATGTCCTCGTAACTTTAACGGATGGAATATTTTAAATACGAACGAAGTACATTTAGATATTGAAAAATTAAAATTAATTGTAAATCAACTACCAAGTGATGTAATGGGATTATTTAATGGTAATTATGGTGATCCTATGATGCATCCTAAAATAACGGAAATGACAAAATTGTTTTCTTATAATAATGTTATTGTCGTTACAAACGGAAGTATAGGGAAATTAAAAACATTTGAAGAATTAGCAAAACAAAGTGTAAAGGTTTGGTTTAGCATAGATGGATTAGAAGATACAAATCATATATATAGGCAAGATGTATCATGGGATAAACTCATGCAAAGAGTAAAACATTTTATTAATAATGGTGGAACTGCTCTATGGAAATTTGTTATTTTTAAACACAATGCTCATCAAGTTAACGAAGCAGAAACTTTGAGTAAAAAGTTAGGATTTAAAGAGTTTATTGTAATTAATGATAATAGAAATTACGGGCCAATATTAAACAATAATGGAAAAGAAATTGGTTGGTTACTTCCACATGATGAAGATAAACAACCTTATGTTTATGATATCGATTACGAATTAGATTTAATTAATAATAAGTTTAAATTGCAAAATGTATATAATGATGCTACAATAAATTGTAAAACTTTGGAAAATAAAGAAATTTATATGAATGTTTATGGAGAAATATTGCCATGTTGTTTTCATGGAGTAAATCAACATATTAATAGTAAAGGAAATACTCTGCAAGAAATGTTAGATAGTTTTAATTGGTTAAAGGATACTTGGGGTAAAAATAGTTGTAATGAAACCTGCTATAATACATGTAAAAGATGAAGTAAATTGTAAAATTGAAGGACTTGACTTAGATACAAGACGTAAGTTAAGTAATTTGTTCAGTTATGAGATTCCGTATGCAAGATATTTGCCTGCAGTGAGACTTGGAAGATGGAATGGTAAAAAAGCATTCTTTCAATTAGGCGGAAGTACATATATTAATTTACTTCCAGAAATACTGCCAGTGCTACAAGAACGTGGATATGATCCAAGTCTAAATGATTTAAGAAACTATAATACTGACTATAATTTACAGGCTGTTGATAGTAATAGTTTTAATAATATAACTTGGCCCAAAGGACATCCAGTCGAAGGACAACCAATTACGTTACGTGACTATCAAGTAGAAGTAATTAATAGTTTTTTAGATAATCCTCAAAGTTTACAAGAAGTTGCCACTGGTGCTGGAAAAACTATTATAACCGCGGCACTTAGTCAAAGAATAGAACAATATGGCAGAAGCATTATAATTGTTCCTAATAAAAGTCTAGTTACACAGACAGAAGCAGACTATATTAATCTTGGATTAGATGTAGGTGTATACTATGGAGATCGTAAAGAGTTTGGTAAGCAACATACTATATGCACTTGGCAAAGTTTGAATATACTTTTGAAAAATACAAAAAATCATGTTGCTGATATAACTATTTGTGAGTTTCTCGAAGATGTAGTTTGTGTGATAGTAGATGAAGTGCATATGGCAAAAGCAGATGCACTAACTACATTACTAACAGGAGTTATGTCACATATTCCTATACGTTGGGGACTTACAGGAACAGTGCCAAAAGAAAACTTTGAAAGTGTAGGGATTAAATGTAGTATTGGCCCAGTTATAAATCAAATTAGTGCAAAAGAATTACAGGACAAAGGAGTTCTTGCTCAATGCCATGTAAATGTAGTACAATTAATAGATACTGGTGTGTTTACTAATTATCAAAGCGAATTAAAATATTTACTAGGAAACAATGATAGGTTAACGTACATTAGTAGTTTAATAGAAACAATAAAACAAACAGGAAATACTTTAGTGTTAGTAGATAGAATAAGTGCTGGCAGAGAACTAGTAAATAATATTACAGATGCAGTCTTTATCAGTGGAGAGACAAAGGGTGAAGACAGAAAACAAGAGTATGATGAAATTAGCACCAGCAATAGTAAAGTTATTGTTGCAACGTATGGTGTTGCAAGTGTTGGGATTAATATTCCTCGTATTTTTCATCTTGTTTTACTTGAGCCTGGTAAGTCTTTCGTACGTGTTATCCAAAGCATCGGACGTGGCATCAGGAAAGCACAAGATAAGGACTATGTTCAAATCTGGGACATAACTTCAACCTGCAAATATGCAAAAAGACATTTAACAAAACGCAAAGCCTTTTATCGTGAGGCAAATTATCCATTTACTGTGGAAAAAACTGATTGGAATTAACATGAAGACTGTTGTTTCTTGTGGCGATAGTTTCTTTACGTCAACGAGAAAATCTTGGGATAATCAAAAAGGACATGATTGGCCAGAATTTTCTGTAAGTAAAACTGTTACTTTAGATAATTTGGATCCAGAAATACAGTATGATATACAAAAAATATACCAGTTAAGTTTGCATAATCCATCAACAGTTGATATAATTGCTTTCAACAAAAATTGGCAACATATTAATCTGGCACAAGGCGGCGCAAATAATGTAGGCATTAGATTACAAATAGATAAGGCAATAGAAGATTATAAACCTGATTATATATTTTTTTGTGCATCTAGTCCTTATCGTTATTATTATAGAAATGAAAAAGGAATTTTATGCGACACAGGATCTCTTTCTAAACTAAGACCAGATATAAAAAAGATTTATGAAAAGTATTTTATTGTAGAAGAACTTGTTGAAAAGCAAACTTATTGGTATTTTAGCAGTGCAATAGAACTTTTAGAAAGAAAAGGTATTAATTATTTTTTCTTTCCAAATTTCCCAGAGATTAGAAATATGGATTGGAGTTGGGTTCAAGGAAAAGTTTATCCTAATGAACTTCCACAATTATTTGACCTTGCTAAATTAAATCCTAATAATTTCATAAATCATACTGTTTGGGAAGATACATCAAAGGTTGCAGAAGCGGCATTAACACTTTTAACGGATTGGAACTAATATGAGAATTCTTACACTTGATAATATTTCGTATGAAATGAATGAAATACCAGACGAAGTAGATGATTTAAGATTTGCAATTTTAGATAATAGTAATCCACAAGAGCCTGATTATTTTTTTATTCCTTTAATTTTTTTAGAAAGTTTCAATGCTCCAGCAATAGTTTTAGATATAGCAGGAAATAAAGTTAGAATGCCGATAGATTGGAAAATACTTATTGGTGACAAGTACCATGGCGACTTAGAAATGTTAAATTTAACAAGTGTAAATGATAGAGGATTTGATGCTTTTATATTTAATCCGCTTGGACATTTTAGACATGATTACTTACCAATTAATGTTATAGATATTTACAGTGACGTCAAGTGGTATTTTCCAAAACTAAAGCAAGGACAAATTCTTGCTATTCCAATAGAAACAGGAAAAAAGAATCCTAAGTGTATATTTTGTGCAAAAGAAATAAACAAACAAAATGAAATCGTACAAATCACTAAAGCATGGTAAAATATACAGATTAGATTATAGATTATTTGTATTTCCTTTTAAGATGGATGACTTTGCAATTAGGTTAGTTGCTACTAAAAAAATTACAGATATATCAGATAGATTGGTTCCGTATTTTAGTAAACGTGAACACTTACAAAAAAGCATTAGAGAAGAAGATGGAAACGTGATTATACAATTTGAAAAGATTGACGATGCTAAGATGTTTATGTTATCATTTACTGATGTAATAGATAGTCAAGGTGTAAAATTTGAATAAACTTCCTTTAAACACAGTCTTAGCCGCAATAGATAAAAAAGACTATACTTTTTATCGAAAATTAAGCGATGAACATAAAAAACAATTAAGTCCTTTTTTACTTAATAGGTATGCAAGTATTGTCAAAGGTGGACAAGATATAACAGAATATTATTTGTTAGCCACGAACCAAAGAGTCAATACACAATATTTTGAATTAGCAAAACATCCTGAATTAGTTTGGATGTTACTTTGTACAGTCAGTCCAGGAATAGGAACACATTTTCACCAATGGATAGGACATAAGAAAAAAGAAAAAAACACCACAAAAGGGAGATTAAGTGTGCTAGAAAAAATGTATCCAAATATGAAACGTGATGAACTACATCAATTGGCAAATTTGTACTCTGATAAAGCCATAAAAGAATTACAGAAGCAACATGGCGATGTATAATAATCTTATATACACAAACGGTTGTAGTTTTTCAGAAGGCGCCTATTATCAAAATCGTACAGACTGTTGGCCATGGAGATTGAATATACGTGGTTATGATGTATTAAATGATGCAATGGGTGGTGGCAGTAATTATAGAATAATGAGGACAACACTAGACACGGTTACAAGAATGCATGGTAGAATACAGGTTGCAGTAATACAGTGGACCGATCCATCAAGATATGAAACTCCAGGTGATGATAGTTACACTAGACATTTTAGGGATTGTAAAGTTAGTGACACAATATATTTTCAAAACTGGATAGAGCAAATTAACACATTGGATAGATTTTTTGCATGTATGAATATACCAGTTTTCTTTTTTACTGCCTTTACTAGAATAAATCAATTTAATATATCTGATGATTTAGATAGAAAGAGAATTGAATCAAGAATAGAAACTATTGATAAAAGTAAATGGATACTGCCGCCAAACACAACACTTTGTGAGTGGATACGTGATCATAAAAATCCAGATGGTTTTTTAGAGCAAGGACATTTAAAGGCACCAACGAATATTACAGTAGGAAATTATTTTAGGGAATTTATCCTTGAACGAATTTAAAACAACAGACAATTTGAAAAACATTGTAAAAGATGTTATACTAAATCATAACATGGAAACTAAAGGATTTATCTGCAAGTATTGTGGCAAAGGTTTTCGAAAAGAAAGTACTTTGGCGGCACATATGTGCGAACCAAAACGCAGAGCACAACAGGAAAATGAAGCAGGCGTAGTACTAGGCATGACTGCGTATCTAAGATTTTTTGAAATTACACAAGGCAGTGCAAAATTTAAAACATATAATGATTTTAGTAGTAGTCCTTACTATAATGCATTTGTTAAATTTGGTAGACACTTGATAAACATTCGTGCAATTAATACAAATAAATTTATCGATTGGATAATTAAACAAAATAAAAAATTGGATCATTGGTGTAAAGATGTACATTATCAAGAATATTTGTTTGAACACTTGCGAACTGAAAGTGTACAAGATGCAGTAGAACGTACTATTAAAACAATGGAAGATTGGGCGGCAGAACACGATAGTCAATTTAATCATTATTTTTTATATGCGAGTACAAATTTAATTACCCAGCAAATAACAACAGGAAGAATTAGTCCTTGGGTTGTATATAACTGTAATAGCGGCATTGCATGTTTAGATAAATTATCTCCAGAACAAATTGAAATAGTTTTTCCATATATTGATACTGATTTTTGGAAACGTAAATTTGTAGACTATATAGCAGATACTGAATGGGTAAAACATATACTATCAGAGGCACACTTATGAAATTACCAATCCTATTATTTTTAGGTGGTACTCATGGTAATTTTTTAGCCAAATGTTTAAGTGTAGCAAGTGGTATTGTAGAAGATTTTGATTTTTATGGCAACAAAAATGGAGCACATAATAAAGGTAATAATTTTACTCCAGTAGTTAATCATGTACATCAATGTGAAGATACTAATGTTTTTGCATATATAAAAATTAAACCTTCTGATCTTTATGTCCTAGAATGGCATACTTTATTTGCCGCAGGAGAATTAGGCATAAATGCATTAAGTGTGAAAGATTTTAATGAAATAGAAAAAGTAATTAGTCAAAAATTATTTCATTCAGTTGTTACTGAAACTTTAGCAATGCAAGTTAACACTTTCAATAAAAATGGAATATCTGGATTGCGAGAAATGTTTAAAAAATCTATGACAGAAACAAACGGATTTATTAAGAAACAGGCTGAAATATTTGCTAAACATAAAATTGATAATTTATTTGAATTCTCTTGGTTTTATGACCAAGAATTGTTTTGTAAAGGTGTAGAAAAATTACTAATCGAACTTGGATACGAATATAAAATTGATATATTGCATCATCAAAAAGAATTTGTAGATAGAAAATTGGATATTTTACAATCGAAAAAACTTGTGGAACTTGCATTTCGATGTTATACTAATAATACTAGTATGGATATAAGTAATTTTTGTATATATGAACAAGCATATTTAGATAATTTAATTGAACAACATCACGGACACGAAATAGAATTATACAATGATTATCCAACAAATACAATAGACTTGAAACCAATAAAAGCATGGGAGGGCAAAAAATATGATCTTTGATATGCCTGATATTGATATAGATTTTGCTGATAGAAATAAACTTTTATCATATGTAAATGGTACGAGTGCCAGACTAGCAAACGGAAATAAACATAATACAGGTGTTTATTTTACAGACATTCCTGTTGGCTATGATGGATTAGCAACATTAGATTACAAAACAGCAGAAGATATTGGATATTTCAAATTAGATTTATTAAACGTTAATGTGTATGAAAGTGTTAAAAATGAATTACATTTAGTTGAACTAATGAAGGAACCAAATTGGAGTTTACTAGAAGACCAAGAATTTTTTGAGAAACTTATACATATAGGCAAACATTTTGAAACAATGGCACGTATGCCAGAACCAGTAAATACAATACCACGTATGGCAATGTTTTTAGCAGTGATTAGACCAGCAAAAAGACATTTAATTGGAAAAACTTGGAAAGAAGTTGGAGAAACTATTTGGAAAAAAGCAGGACTAGATAGTTACAGTTTTAAAAAAGCACATGCGGTGGCATATGCTCAGTTAGTTGTAGTGCATATGAATATATTAGAAAAGCAAGTTTAATGTTACGTGCATTTGGTTGTAGTTTTACTTATGGAACAAGTTGTAAAAATCCTGCTACTGATAGTTGGCCCGTGTTACTAAGTAAGATGCTCGAAACAGATTGTAAAAATTATGGATTGTCTGGAGCAAGTAATGATTACTTTTTTAAAACAATATCTGAAAACATAAATGAATTTGATAAAGACGATATTATTGTGGTAATGATGACACAACCTAACAGACGTTACTTCAGGAAAAATAATATTATGCCTAACAATAATGGAGAGACTGCAAAAGTTTATTATAAGTATATAAATGATGATCAAGGAGATTATATAAACTTCTTACAAAATTTAAATGCTTATCATAATATTTTAAAAGCACACAAATACTTAATAACATTTATTGATGCTAGACCTTTATTAGAATGTAATGAATACAATCTCGGCGCAGTAGCGAAAGACAAGAAGAATACATACATTCCTAAAAATTTAGGATTAAATCGTTACATTGAAGAGATAGATTATCTTCATCCTAGTAACAAAGGACATAAACAAATTGCACAGGAATTATACAAAGGATACTTTAATGTACAAAAAAACAAAAGAACTACAAAGATTAATTGAAATACAAGAAAAAATAACAGAATTTGTATCTAAAGAACTAAAAGATAAACGTGATCCAATGTATATGGCAACTATGATGCTCCAGCACACCATGTTACTTTATAAAACATTTTTAACAGATGATGAGATAACACAATTATTAGGAACGGTATCTGAAAATTTATATAGATATGACTATGATGAAAATATTACAATGCATTAGTTATTTTACTTTTTTAACTAATTGTATATTCCTTCTTTTGGTCCTACGTTTTTTGGCTAACTCTGCCAAACTTATTGTAGGTCCTTTTACAACGTTAACATCCTTTTGTATAAAAGTCCTTAGACAAACTCTAAATTGGACAAAGTCTTGTTTTAAAAATAAGTTGATAGGTAACATTCTGTTGGATTCCCACCACCATATATCTCCACACTCGAGAAATT
>MDSZ01151100.1_pt1 | contig 11842 bp, 10 predicted proteins | sample 811201 | NCBI WGS metagenome assembly MDSZ01 (sample SAMN05326647, study PRJNA326480) | marine metagenome | isolation source: seawater | place: Indian Ocean: North | collected 2010 | reverse complement strand
TGAGAAGAAGTACGAGGCCCTGGGAAGCATGGGCTTCTTCCTCGCCTTCCTGCGCGGACTCGTGGCCAACTGGTTGGTTTGCCTGGGCGTGACCATGGCCCTGGTGAGCAAGAGCGTTCCCGGCAAGATCCTGGCCTGCTGGCTTCCGATCACCGCCTTCCAGTCGATGGGCATGGAGCACATCGTGGTGAACCAGTTCCTGCACACCGCCGGTCCGATCCTTGGCTCAGGTGTTCCCTTCACCAAAGTGATCTTCTGGAACTTCCTGCCGGTCACCCTCGGCAACATCGTGGGGGGCATGGTGTTCATCGGCATGCTCTTCTACAGCACCCACCGCACCGCGATGGATAACGTTCTCCCCGAAGTGCATGACGACAAGCTGGAGCGTGAACTTGCAGCTGAACTCGGCGCCCGATAGGTAGATCAATGCGTTTGGACGAAGCCGTTTTCTGGGAACGGCTCGCGCATTCAAGACGGGCTCCACTGGAGCCCAACTGGCTGGAGGAGACCTACTCCCCCAGCCTTTCTATTGAGCTGCGACGGGCCCTCTGCGAAAAACTCGGAATGCTGGCGGAACAGGGTTGGCCGGTGATTGATCAACTGGCCCAGCGTCACGGCATCCAGCCCGATCTCGTGATGGCTGCCGGTCTTTGTCATCAAACCGAAGCGCGTGACTGGTTGTTGACACTGCTGGAGCACACAGCAGACAACGCGGAGATCAACCTCTGTGTGGTGGAAGCCCTCGGCTGCTGGGGTGCTGAGGTGCCTGAAGATGTGGTGATCGGATGCCTTCAGCATCCAAGCCAAAATCAGCGACTGGCAGGCCTGCAACTGCTCAACTTCCGGGCCCACTGCCTCGATGACGCAGAGCTGCTGAACCTCTGCCAAGACGCCCTGAATGATTTCCGAGATCCGATCGTGGTGGCGGCGATTCGTGTGTTGCAACGACGCGACGGCGATGCCATCAGCGCCAGACTGGCTGAACTCTGTCGAACCGGATCGATGGCGGGGGCAGATGCCGCACTTCGGGCTTTGGGCTGCATCGCCACGCCCACCAGCCAGCGGCATCTGCTGGAGTTAAGCCAATCCCTGGTGGATGAAGCTCGTCGCGAAAAAGCTTGTCGCGAACTGAAGCAGCAATTCCGGCATTAAAAAAGCCCAGCGATGCTGGGCCAATTCATTCCCCCAGATCAATCAAGGGATCACCACTTCTTGTAAGGCAGGAACTTTCCGCACATGGTGATCTCCACACGATCACCTTTGGGATCTTCAACTTTTTCCACATCTAGGGTGAAGTCAATGGCACTCATGATGCCGTCACCGAACTTCTCCTGAATCACATCCTTGAGAGGCATACCATACACCTGCATGATCTCGTAGAAGCGATAAATCAAAGGATCGGTAGGGATCACCGGCTCCAGACTTCCTTTGGTGGGAAAGTCTTGCAGGGCAGCGGTAATTGCAGGATCGAGTGACAGCAACTCAGCAAGCTTCTCGGCTTCTTCTTTCGATGCCGTGGCCTGTCCATAGAACAAGGACGCCACCCAGACTTCGTCGAGCCCCATTGCGGTCTCAAGGTCAGCAAAGCTGAGTCCTTTTGCTTTTTTGGCGGCCATTAGTGTTGCCGTCACCGTGGCTTGCGAAGGTGCAGCCAGCGATGGAGAGGTCATCGCGGAAACAGTCATGCTTCAGAGAAAAAACAAGGCACTGCTTCAAATCAGCATTCCAAAGTGGAACGTCTCAGCAGCGAAGTGACTGTTGCGTCCTCGTTGATCGAAGATTGCAGCAACAACTACCAAAAACAGGGTTCGATTCCGAAACATTCATCACATCTCCGCACCCTTGAAAACTGGTGAAATGAAAAGGTATTGCTCGACGTGCGATGAGTGAACTGTTCCGATCCATCTCCACTCTCTTTCTCAGCCAAAACCTTCAAACTCAACCAGCAACCAATCTCGTTTTGGAACGCCTCTATTACGCCGATGGCCGTCACAATCCCAGCCATCCGCGCCACGGAAGCTTCGAGGGCCTGAGCGTCCTACCCACACACTGAATCGATTGGTAACAACCAATACCTCCCCAGGGCCAGGCGCTGCTGAACACTGCAACCAATGACTCGGCCCTAGGTGACCAGCACAACTCTTAGCGGTCGCGAAAGGTTCAAGCAACATCTGCGAAAGGTGGGCAGCGGCGAGCACACCAGCAAGGGCATGAGCCGCGAGGAAGCCGCAGATGCTCTCAATCTCATGCTGGAGGGAGAAGCAACACCGGCACAGATTGGTGCTTTTCTGATCGCCCATCGCATCCGACGGCCCGAGCCTCAGGAACTCACGGGCATGCTCGACACCTACCGGCTCCATGGCCCGGTGGTCAGAAGCAAGACCACCCAGCGGTCCCCACTTTGCTTCGGCATGCCCTTCGACGGTCGGACAAGAACCGCACCGATTTACCCACTGACAGCCCTGGTGCTGATGGCCTGCGGCCAACCGGTTGTTCTGCAGGGCGGCAACCGCATGCCGATCAAGTACGGCGTCACAGCGATCGATCTGTTCCGAACCCTGGATCTCGAGCTGGGCGGCCTGCCCCTCACAGCTGTGCAAGACGGATTCGACCGGAACGGTTTCGTGCTAATCCATCAGCCGGATCACTTCCCGATCGCCGAAAGCCTGATCAGTTACAGAGAGGAGCTGGGAAAACGGCCCCCCGTCGCCAGCCTTGAACTGCTGTGGACCCCTCACCAGGGAGAGCATCTTCTGGTGAGCGGGTTTGTGCATCCCCCCACGGAAAGCCGAGCCTGGGAAGCCCTGAAACTCGCTGGAGAAACCGATTTGCTCACAGTGAAAGGCCTGGAAGGCGGCACCGATCTGCCGATCGGCCGGGCCTGCATCACCGCTCGGGTCAGAAACGGTGAAGCTGAGCGTCTGATCCTTCACCCCCGCGATCACGGCTGCCATGACGCCGATGTCGAATGGTCCGACGAAACCACCTGGAGGTCTCAGGCCCTGGACGCTCTTGGAAACGCCGGCCCCCTTCGGGATGCCGTGCGCTGGAATGCCGGAGCCTATCTGTGGTTCTCAGGACTGAGCAAAACCCTGGATGCGGGGGTGACGCGCGCCGAGACCTCGCTTCAGGACGGAAGCGCCATGAACTGCCTTGATCAACTGCGGAGCTGGCGCAGAACAATTTCCATCCGATAGCGCTCGAATGGCACCCCCCCGATCGTGATCGTTTCGGGAGCCACAACCAGCCAGCCTCGCCGCTCCAGCAAAGGTCGACTCAACTGGCTCGCCTCCGTTCGAAGCCTCTCGACACCATCCGCTCTGGCATCGTTTTCAATCTGTGCCAGCAGGGCACTGCCATGGCCGCGCCGGGCCTCCCGGCCGCGGCAATACAGCAACGACAGACGATCCCTCGGATCGCGGATGGCGAACGCGGCATCGATCCCGCTGATCCATCCATGCCCCTCCGCCAGAGTGCGATCCAGAACGCCCGGCAACCAGGCCAAAGCAGCCCAGGCCCTGATCTGCTCAGGGGTGTAGAGCAACACGGCCTGCGTTTCGATCGCGTCCGCGTAGATCTCCCGCAACAGCAGGTGATCGCCTGAATGAGTCCGTCGCAGGGCCATGCCGTTGGCCTGTGGGAATGTGAGTCTCCTCGACTCAAAGCTCCATTGCAGCGTCTCCGCATTCCCACTCTGCTGAGCGCCTTTCTGACGCTGCTGAACGACCGACTCAGCGAGAGCATCGTGTTTCCGCTGTTGCCGTTCCTGCTAGCTCGTTTTGCTCCAGACGGGCGCACCCTCGGACTTTTGGCTGGAAGTTACGCCCTCGCTCAGTTTCTTGTCACACCACTGATCGGAGCCCTCAGCGACCGCCACGGGCGTCGCCCGGTGATCGCCATCTGCGTGGCTGGTTCGGTGGTCGGCCTGGGACTGTTCGCACTCACGATCAGCCTGACCTGGCCTGAAGGGGCGTCCATTCCTCTGCTGCTGCTGTTTACTGCGCGGATCATCGATGGCATCAGTGGAGGAACCGCCGCCACAGCAGGCGCCGTGCTGGCAGATATCAGTCCTCCGGACCGACGAGCCCGCGCATTCGGCCTGATTGGCGTGGCCTTCGGCCTCGGGTTCATCGCCGGACCGTTCCTCGGGGGTCGCCTGGCCAGCATCAATGTCTCCCTACCGGTATGGGTGGCAACGGGCTTCGCCCTTGTGAATCTGGCTGTGGTGCTGTGCCTTCTGCCGGAAACCCATCCGCTGGAAGCGCGGCGGACCCTGCCCGAGCCACGGGCACTGAACCCTCTCTCACGGATCGGCAGCGTGATGAGCAAGGTCAGCGTCGGCCGGCTCTGCACCAGCTTCTTTCTGTTCTTTCTGGCCTTCAACGGCTTCACCGCCATCCTTGTTCTCTATTTCAAGCAGCGGTTCAACTGGGGACCAGAGCTGGCCACCACAGCATTTCTGGTGGTCGGCGTGGTCGCAACGGTGGTGCAGGGAGGCCTGATCGGCCCCTTGGTGAAACGATTTGGCGAATGGCGACTGACCCTGCTCGGCCTCGGACTGGTGATCGCCGGCTGTCTGATGATTCCTGCTCTGGGCTCAGCAGATCAGCCCGGGACGATTTTTCTGGCTGTCGGCATCCTGGCGTTCGGAACAGGCCTGGTGACACCGAGCCTTCGCAGCCTCGTTTCCAGGCGGCTGGGGGAGGAGGGGCAGGGTGCTGCTCTGGGCAGCCTCCAGGCCTTGCAAAGCCTCGGCAGTTTTCTAGGACCGCCTCTGGCAGGCCTGACCTACGACCTGATCGGCCCAGCCAGTCCCTTCGCAGGCGCCGCCGTGGTGCTGATGATCGTGATCGCTCTCGTAGCGGGAAGTCCTTTGCCAAGGCATCAGCAACACAATGTCGGCAGCTCGTGATTGCTACGTTTCGCGGATCGGTGCCTCGCAATCCACGACCCAACCATGAGTCCGGCTGATACCACTCGGGATGCCTATATCAATCGCGAACTGAGCTGGATCGCCTTCAATCAGCGTGTGCTCGCTCAAGCACTGGATGAGCGCACACCATTGCTGGATCAGGCGAAGTTCAGCGCCATTTTCAGCAACAACCTCGACGAATTCTTCATGGTGAGGGTGGCCTCCCTCAAATCCCAGGTGGAGGCGGGCATCACCAGACGCAGTGAAGACGGCAAAACGCCGCTGGAACAACTACTCATCATTCGCGAACACCTGATCCCACTTCTGCAGCAGCAACAGCATCACTACCAACTACATCTGAAAACCGAACTGTCGGAGCACAAGGTGCAGCTGTTGGATTACATCCAGCTGAACGATGCCCAGAAGAGCTGGGTTGGAGAGACCTTCCGTACGTCGGTATTCCCGTTGCTGACTCCCCTGGCGGTGGATCCGGCCCACCCATTTCCGTTCGTCAGCAACCTCTCTCTGAACGTGGCCGCGATCATCCACGACCCTGAAACCGGACAACGACAGTTCGCCCGAGTCAAAGTCCCCCAGAAGAATCTACCCAGATTCGTCGCGATCCCCTCGGAACTGAGCGATGCCGAACCGGCACCGATTCACACGGCGATTCCCCTGGAACAAGTGATCGCCTTCAACCTGGACATGCTGTTCCCCGGGATGAGCGTGGAAGGGCATTACTTCTTCCGGGTTACCCGGGATGCCGATCTCGAACTGCGTGACCTTGAAGCAGACGATCTGATGCTGGCCCTGGAGCAGGGTTTGCGCAAACGCCGGATGGGGGGAGAGGTGGTACGCCTCGAGGTCCCCAACGAAATGCCGGAAGACGTGGTGGAGATGCTGATCACCGGCCTCGCCGTCGAGGAGGAGGACCTCTACCGAATCGATGGTCCCTTGGGTCTGGATGATCTGTTCGGACTGATGAGCTTGCCGCTGCCTCAGCTGAAGAGCAAATCACACACAGGATTCACCCCATCCATCCTGGCCAGAACGCAGCAGCATCTGATCGAAGAGGGTGCCGTCAAGCCGGAGGAATTTGAAAACATCTTCGCGGTGATGCGTCAGCAGGACATCCTTCTCCACCACCCATACGAACTCTTCTCCACAACCGTCGAAGAGTTCATCAATCAGGCAGCGGACGACCCACAGGTGATGGGGATCAAAATGACGCTGTATCGCACCTCAAAGGACTCACCGATCATCGCGGCTCTGATCCGCGCCGCTGAGAACGGCAAGCAGGTGATGGCCCTGGTGGAACTGAAAGCCCGATTCGATGAGGACAACAACATCCAATGGGCCAAACATCTCGAACGTTCGGGAGTTCATGTCATCTACGGAGTCCTTGGCCTCAAAACACACACGAAAATTGTTCTCGTGGTTCGGAAGGAGCAAGACAAGCTACAAAGTTACGTTCATATCGGAACAGGCAATTACAATTCAAAAACATCCAAGCTCTACACCGACCTCGGTCTGCTTTCAAGCCGAACCGAACTCGGTCAGGACCTTGTGGAGCTGTTCAACTACCTCACAGGGTTCTCAAAACAGCAGAGCTTCCGTCGCCTGCTGGTGGCACCGGTCACCCTAAGGAAGGGAATGGAATCCTTGATCCGTCGTGAGATCGAACACTCCCGGGAGGGCCGGCAGGGTCACATCAAAGCGAAGATGAACTCTCTTGTGGACTCCGACATCATCAATCTGCTCTACGAGGCATCACAAGCAGGCGTGACGATCGAATTGATCATTCGTGGAATGTGCAGCTTGTACCCGGGCCGCAAAGGACTCAGTGAAACGATCAGCGTTGTCAGCATCATCGGTCAATTTCTCGAGCACTCACGCATCTTCTGGTTTGCCAACGGTGGCGCACCCGAGGCCTACATCGGGAGTGCCGACTGGATGTCACGAAACCTGGACCGCCGCGTTGAAGCCGTGACGCCCGTTGAAGACCCTCAACTGCGCCTCAAACTGGAGCGGCTGATGGAGCTTTATCTGAAGGACAACAGAGGGGCCTGGGACATGCAAAGCGACGGAAGCTTTGTTCAACGACGACCAAACAACGGGGAGGAGGAGCGAAATTCCCAGTTGCAATTGATCCAGCAATGGAGCCAAGGCATCAAGCCTTGTTAACGGAATGAGGTAAAGAAGCGCGAAGTTACTGTGCCCACTGTTACTTGATCACGCGAGACACCGGTCAGCCTCTGAGAAAAATTGCAACGTGATCAACAAAAAAGGTCGATCAATCAGTGGCTGCTGAAAATCTTCGGATTCAAGTGAGTTGATCGGCATTGAGAGTGCTAAGTTCAGCACAAATCAATTTCAGGAGACCAGGGTGATGGGGATCCCTCTGGAATCTTCCGATTCGGCTGAAAAGTCGAATCGGAAGGAACCTGCATTGCCGTCCGCTGGACGGCGATCATCAACGCGTCAGGGTGGTCGTCTGGCCACTGATTCCATCGGCTTTTATCTCAGCAGCATTGGACGTATTCCACTGCTGACAGCAGCAGAGGAAATTGAGCTTGCTCACCATGTCCAGGACATGAAGCAGCTTCAGGAACTCTCTGAAGAGGAGCTGACAGCACGACAGCGTCATCGCATCCGAATGGGCAAGCGAGCCCGTGACCGGATGATGGCAGCCAATCTCAGGCTCGTTGTGAGCGTCGCCAAGAAATACCAGAACCAAGGCCTGGAGCTTCTGGACCTGGTTCAGGAGGGAGCCATCGGCCTGGAGCGGGCGGTCGATAAATTTGATCCAGCCATGGGTTACAAATTCTCCACCTATGCCTACTGGTGGATCCGTCAGGGAATGACCCGGGCCATCGATAACAGTGCACGGACCATTCGTCTACCCATTCACATCAGCGAGAAGCTATCGAAGATGCGGCGCATCTCCCGTGAGTTGTCGCACCGCTTCGGTCGTCAGCCAAATCGCCTGGAACTGGCTCACGCCATGGGCATCGAACCCCGGGAACTTGAAGATCTGATTTCTCAGAGTGCTCCTTGCGCCTCCCTTGATGCCCATGCCCGCGGAGAAGAGGATCGAAGCACCCTTGGCGAACTGATCGCGGATCCAAACGGTGACGAGCCGATGGAAGGAATGGATCGCAGCATTCAGAAGGAGCATTTGGGCGGTTGGCTATCTCAGCTCAATGAGCGTGAACAGAAGATCCTGCGGCTGAGGTTCGGCCTTGGAGGTGAGGAGCCACTCACCCTTGCGGAGATCGGTCGCCAGATCAATGTGTCACGCGAACGGGTGCGCCAGCTGGAAGCAAAAGCGATTCTCAAGTTGAGAACCATGACCAACCATCAGCAAGCAGCCTGAATATAAATAAGGCACAACTCAGATCGACTCGAACCGGGTCGATCTGAGTTGCGTACGGTATCGATGTCGCAATTCAGGCTGTCTGTCAATCAACCTCTCAAGCAATCGATAGCGATCCATTGCAAATAATTGTCCTTCACTGATTAGCTGTTGCAAGCTCATACGCCTGATAAACCAAAAATATGACCACTGATAAATGGCATGACGCCACCAATTAATTCGATATTCTATTGGATCTCCATAAAAACGCCCCAGATCTTCTCCTTCAACCTGTATACAATAACCGTAACGATTATCCTTAATGGGTTGTCGATTATTACGATGCAAACGTCCTTTTACGAGGGAAGAGCAATATTCATCATGACTCCTGAATATCCTGTGGTAAACAAACCATGGTTCAAATCGACCTGACAACCTCTCAAGATCTGAACTGGAAACTCGCTTTAATGTAGCATTAAGATGCGGAGTACTTCCGTCACTTAACCGATAATTAGCCTGGACAGATTTACTCTGCTGAACTATAAAATTATGAATTTTAGATCGCTTTACAGCACCATTGAGCCGACACATTGACTTCATTTGGCACATTTTTTTCATCCAGATTGATCTCGTCAATACAGGCGAAAAGACTCGGCGCTCCAAGGACGGAAGATCCGAGTGCCATAGAAAAGAAACAACATCTGCTTGTTTACTTTGGTGAAGCAAACTTCTAATATTAGTTCCAAAATTTGCTGGCAAAAGATACTCGTCAATATCCAAGAATAAAAGATGCGAAAACTGGCGAGACGCTTTTTCATTCTTAATAACATGGTCATATATGGCCACTTGAAAGGATTTTTTTGCTTTTATTGACAACTGCAGCAATTCATCAGATTGAACAAAGCTAACACGACCAGAAAAGGCAGAAATTCGGCGAATAATACGATAACTATTGTCTGTAATCCCATTCATATAGATCTCAATACTATGCACGCCAAGATAAAGATGATGAAAAACCCATTCAGCAAGATAGGGAGCTTCATCTTTGGCAATTGCTACCAACTTGAGAGAAAGCATTGCCAACAAAAGGGATGCAACTATATTAACACAAACAGATGGTCAATTATTATGGTAAAATCTGATTTAAGAAAAATCTAATCATGCTGCCTGAAAAACTCCCCAAAATCTTTGTTATAGGGCATCACAAAATTGCAACCCGCAGTATTGATCGACTGTTCCGCTGGGATGGGTATCCAACAATGCACTGCAGAAAAGGGAAAATTGCGCAAACAATGCTTACCAATCTTCGGCTGTTCAGACCCCTGCTGTATGGACTAGAAGACATACAAATTTTCAGCGATATGGAATATGTCAGTTCCGATGGTGATTTATTTTTTGGATACCGCCTTTTTCCCCAACTAGATTATCACTACCCAGGCTCATATTTCGTGTACAATCATCGACAAGTGGATGATTGGGTTAAATCTCAATTTACTCACAGAAATAAAAAACTTGGCTCTTATACACGTCGATACAAAAGAGCACTCAAGAAACTTCTTAAGGTCGACACAATAAGCGATCAACAACTTGAACAACATTATATTGATTGCTGGTCACAGCACGAACAAGACGTGAATCGCTACTTCAGTAATCGCAATAATCTAATTCGTCTTGATATTACCAATGCCGACAGCAAGTCAGAATTCATTCATGCCGTTCGCCAACTGAATTACAAGATCTCCAGAGACGATCTTCCGTATGTCGGAAAAACCAAAAAGAAAGAGTTGCCAATAGAGTCCAAAGCATACAAGCAACAATCTTGAGCCCGACAGATCTGAACGTGTTCTTCAAGCTTCTGATCATTGGTGGGTGGATCGCATTCCTGATCTACATCTCCAATCAGATCAAAAATTTCGGGGACAATGATGGTGAATTAAGTCGAAAAATAGTTCACATTGGCACTTCTGCCACCATTCCGATGGCATGGACTTTTGGACTGTCAAAAATCCTGATAATAAGTTGCGGGATCCTCATCACAACTTTCACCCTGTTCAACCGCCATTGGCGACTGCTCAACAGCATTGAAGACATCGGTCGAAAAAGCTTTGGAACCACAGCTTATGGACTTTCAATCACGCTTCTGGTGGCTTTGCTCTGGCCTGAACGTGCCGACGCAGTAACCGCTGGAATTCTTGTCATGGGAATCGGCGATGGATGTGCCGGCCTGATCGGTCGTCACGCGACCAGCCCTCGCTGGAGTTTGTTCGGTCAGACGAAATCTCTGGCGGGAACTTTGACCATGGCCATCGCTTCCATTTGTTGCCTGATCGGACTTTCTCTCAGCACACAAACTGAGATCTCAATCCCGACTGTCCTGATCATCAGCGGCAGCGCCGTAGTTCTAGAACAGTTCAGCGTCGCTGGAGTCGACAACCTCTCAGTGCCGATCGGCGTCGCACTGCTCTGGCAACTGCTGGTCAGCTGAAAGCAATCAGACCGTCACAGTTGAGCAGCACGTCGCCACAGCCTCTGCAAGACGGTCGAGAAGCTGCTGGGTGGTCTCCAAACTGATGCAGGCATCCGTGACGCTCTGGCCGTAGGTCAACTGCTTCAAATCAGCACTGAGCTTCTGGTTGCCTTCCACCAGGTGGCTCTCAATCATCACACCCATCACGTGATTGGAGCCACCACGCAACTGCCCGGCAACATTGGTCAGAACCTCCGCCTGCCGGCGGAAGTCCTTGTTGCTGTTGGCGTGGCTGCAATCCACCATCAGACGATCTTGCAGACCGGACTGCCTCAACTCAGCCGCAGCCTCCTGCACAGCCTCAAGGTGGTAGTTGCTGCCTCGACTGCCGCCGCGCAGCACAAGATGTCCGTAGGGATTTCCCGTGGTGCTGACGATCGAGGCATGACCCTCGCGATTGATGCCGAGGAAATGATGCGGCTTTGCGGCTGCCTGCATGGCATTGATCGCAATGGTGGCACTGCCGTTCGTGCTGTTTTTGTAGCCGATCGGCATCGACAGCCCTGAAGCCATTTCACGGTGGGTCTGACTCTCCGTCGTCCTGGCACCGATCGCGGTCCAACTGATCAAGTCCGCGATGTATTGCGGAACCACGGGATCCAGCAGTTCCGTTGCAGCAGGCATCCCCTCCCGGGCGAGATCCAGCAGCAATCCCCGGGCCCGACGCAGACCAGTGTTGATGTCGTAGGAGTCATCGAGATGGGGATCATTGATCAACCCCTTCCAGCCGACCGTGGTCCGTGGCTTCTCGAAGTACACCCGCATCACCACCTCCAGCTGACCCTTCAAGCGTTCACGGATGGGTGCAAGGCGCTCGGCGTACTCCCTGGCGGCTTTGACGTCATGCACGGAACATGGACCCACCACCACCAACAAGCGCTCATCACCGCCACTGAGAATGTCCTGAATGCGCTGGCGGGCGGACGCCACCGTCTGCAGCGCCACCGCATCCATGGGCAGCTCCTGATGCAACACAGCAGGGGCCACCAGGGGACGTGTCTCCACCACATGCAAATCGGAGGTGGTGGCCATGACTGGACGCGAGACT
>MDSZ01201124.1_pt1 | contig 11843 bp, 10 predicted proteins | sample 811201 | NCBI WGS metagenome assembly MDSZ01 (sample SAMN05326647, study PRJNA326480) | marine metagenome | isolation source: seawater | place: Indian Ocean: North | collected 2010 | reverse complement strand
TCCATTAATATATGCTCTAGAACGACCTTCGCGTGTTATCACTCTTCTTAGCATGCAGTCGGTGTCAGAGCTAAGATCTCGATCCTCTAGCCATCTTTTTGCTTCGGGAATCTCCTCTACAGAGAATGTAGCAATAATTTCTGCTTTTTCGCAATTAGGTCTTACCGCTGAGGCATCTGCGCGATCACCCAAGCAGAGTCCTAGTGCATCCAAGGCTATTGATTTGCCAGCTCCAGTTTCACCGGTGATGACTGTCAGTCCTCTTGATATATCGATTTCGAGTTTATCGACGATGGTGTAATTGCTAATAACTAGGTCCGTTAACATTATGATCAATTATTTCCTAAAGGGCGTGTAAACATCGTTTAGTAAATAAAATAGCGTCTAAAGCTTAGACTGACTTTTCTATCTTTTGACACTATGGTAAAACATAGTCGAGAACAATGGGTAAAATTATGTCGAATGTAGATATTCCAGACAGGTCGCTGGTATTACTTAAGACGCTTGTTGAACGTTTCATTAGCGAAGGTACGCCTATAGGTTCGGCTAAGCTCCGAGAAGTATCCGGGCTCTCCTTAAGCTCGGCAACAATACGGAATGTAATGTCAGATCTTGAAGAGCGAGGATATTTACATTCTCCCCATACCTCAGCAGGTCGAATTCCTACTTCACGTGGCTATCGGCTCTTTGTTGATAGCTTGTTAAAGATTCGTCCTTTAGATGAGGAGGCGGTTAGCAGCATTCGTTCTGAGTTAAATCCTGACAAAACTGCAGCCGAGTTGGTTCAATCTGCCTCCGCCGCTTTGGCTACTATCACCTCTCAGGCGGGAGTGGTCACGGTGCCTCGGCGAGAGACCAACCAGCTTAGGCAGATAGAATTCTTGCCTCTTTCAGACTCAAGAGTGCTTGTAATTTTGGTGATAAACGAGAAAGAAGTGCAAAATCGTATTATTCATACTCAGCGCACTTTTACCGAAGATGAGCTTAGAGCAGCTGCCGAGATGGTAAATCACAAATATTCCGGTTCTCTTTTATCTGAAGTAAAGTCCCGCATTGTCTCCGAAATGGAGGAGACTAAAAACTATATTGATGATTATCTATCATCTGCTTTGGAACTGGCAAATCAGGCACTTAACCAGGAAACCGCTTCTGATGATGATTATATTGTTGCTGGAGAAGCTCAGCTGATGGGGAATGCTAGTATTGAAGAAATGGCTAATTTAAGGGAGTTATTTGATTCTTTTGGAAAAAAAAGAGATCTTTTGCATTTACTAGAAAGATGTTCTCAAGCAGAGGGCGTCCAGATTTTTATTGGAGAAGAGGCAGGATACGACGTTTTTGGCGATTATAGCGTCGTCACTGCACCTTACAGTGACGGAGTTCATACCGTCGGTGTGTTGGGTGTGATTGGACCAACAAGGATGGCCTACGAGCGAGTAATTCCTATCGTAGACGTTACAGCTAGGATGTTAAGTACAGCACTTTCAATTTAAAATCACTAGGCGAAATATTTTTCGTTTTAGACTTGATTTTCTTCTTTCTTGCCCTCAAATCGCATCTAAAGAAAAATTTTCTTTCCATGATTTATAATTTAGGTCCCCACTATTTGTTTGAGAGTGATATTGGTGAAAAATAAAGAAGAAGTAAGCGAAGAGGAAAAGAGCACAGAGCAGCAAAAATCTGAATCAATAGATGATGATTCAGTAAAAGACGATCCTCAAAGCGAAGTTGTAGAGTCAGAAGAAAGCTTGGAAAAATCTGAAGAAGAAATTGCAGGTGATCCTCTTTCAGAGTTAGAAGTGCAGCTCGAAGAAATGAGAGATCAGGTTCTCCGTCATCAGGCAGAGGTACAGAATGTGAAACGGCGAGCCGAACAAGATGTTGAAAAGGCTCGCAAGTATGCTTTAGAAAGGTTTTGCAACGAATTGCTCCCAGTAGTTGATAGTTTAGAAATGGCTATCCTATCGGAACCTCCTGACCAGGAGGATTCTGAATCGATTCTGAAAGGGGTTAAGCTGACATTAAAAATGTTTGTTGACACGCTAGCTAAGTTTAATCTTGAGCAAATGAATCCAGAAGGAGAACCATTTGATCCAAAATTACATCAGGCTGTAAGTATGGTTGAAAATAACGAGGTAGAGCCAAACACGGTTCTATCTGTGATGCAGCGCGGCTATATTTTAAGCGGGCGTTTAATTCGTCCTGCGATGGTTATGGTGAGTAAGGCTTCAGAATAGCTAAAAAGCTTATTATCGAATTCTGTCGGTTCTTAGCCTTGAAAGTCATTTAATAGACCTTATATATGTTAGTTGAAATATGAAATTCACTGTCTTAACTATAAGACGGTTACAGGAGAAATAACAAATGGCCAAAATTATTGGAATTGACCTCGGCACCACGAATTCATGCGTATCAGTTTTGGATGGTGACAGTCCTAGAGTCATAGAGAATTCAGAGGGAGATCGTACTACGCCTTCAGTAGTCGCGTATAGCGATGAGGGGGAAATCCTCGTCGGTCAAAGTGCTAAGCGGCAAGCTGTTACAAATCCAACAAACACTCTCTTTGCAGTGAAGCGTTTGATAGGAAGAAAGTTTAAGGATGACGTTGTTCAGAAAGATATTTCCATGGTTCCTTACGGTATTGTTGAGGCAGACAATGGTGACGCATGGGTTCAGGCGAAAGGCGAAAAGATGGCGCCACCACAAGTTGCAGCAGAAGTTCTGAGAAAAATGAAGAAAACTGCTGAGGAATTTCTTGGTGATACGGTTACAGAGGCCGTTATAACTGTTCCGGCCTACTTTAACGACAGTCAGCGACAGGCTACAAAAGACGCTGGGAAAATCGCTGGACTTGAAGTTAAGAGAATAATTAATGAACCTACAGCAGCAGCGCTCGCCTATGGTATGGATAAAGCCAAGGGAGATCACACTGTTGCGGTCTATGATTTAGGTGGAGGCACTTTCGATATATCTGTTATCGAAATTGCGGAAGTAGATGGTGAGCATCAATTTGAAGTGCTCTCAACAAATGGAGACACTTTTTTAGGTGGAGAAGATTTTGATCTAAGGTTGATAGAATATTTGGCAGAAGAGTTTAAAAAGGAGAGTGGAATTGATTTACACAGCGATCCTCTTGCTCTACAGAGACTGAAGGACGCAGCGGAAAAAGCTAAGATAGAGTTATCAAGCGCTCAGCAAACTGAGGTTAATCTTCCTTACATAACAGCAGATGCGACAGGCCCTAAACATTTGGTGGTTAAGTTATCCAGGGCTAAACTAGAATCTTTAGTAGAGGACTTAGTCAAAAGATCTATTGAGCCGGTTAAGACGGCGTTAAAAGATGCAAGCCTTAGTCCGAGTGATATTGATGATGTCATTCTGGTGGGTGGTCAGACACGGATGCCCTTAGTTCAGAGTGCAGTGGCTAACTATTTTGGTAAAGAGCCACGGAAAGATGTGAATCCTGATGAGGCGGTTGCCATGGGTGCTTCAATTCAAGGAGCTGTTTTATCTGGAGATGTTAAAGACGTTCTCTTGCTTGATGTAACGCCACTCACCTTGGGGATTGAAACCATGGGTGGTGTAGCTACTCCACTAATCGAGAAAAACACTACTATTCCCACCAAGAAATCACAAATATTTTCCACGGCAGAAGACAACCAGACCGCCGTTACGATTCATGTTGTTCAGGGTGAGAGAAAACAGGCGGGTGAGAACAAATCTTTGGGCCGCTTTGATCTTACAGATATTCCACCTTCTCCAAGGGGTATGCCCCAGATCGAAGTTGCTTTTGATTTAGATGCCAATGGTATCTTAAATGTGTCGGCGACCGACAAGGCTACTGGGAAAGAACAATCTATCCGAATTACTGCTTCGGGAGGATTGAGTGATGATGAAATTGAAAAAATGGTCTCCGATGCCGAAGCAAATGCCGAGGCGGATGCAAAATTTGAAGAGCTGATTGGGGCTAGGAATACATGTGACGGGCTTGTCCACGCAGCACGAAAGACCCTTGAAGAAGGTAAAGAGCATGCGTCAGACGATGAAAAGAAAGCTATTGAGGTGGCTATTCAAGAAGCAGAAGATGCCTTGAAAGGTGGTGACAAAGAAGCTATCGATGGGGCGGCTGCAAAATTAACTGAAGCTACTAGCCCTGTGGCCCAAAAAATGTATTCCGCTCAGGCAGCGGACCAAGCTGCGCCTGAATCTACTGGTGAGGACGGATCTAGCACAGATGATGCTGTTGATGCTGAATTTGAAGAAGTAAAGGAAGATAAAACCTAAAGAAGTTCTTGGATACACGTGAAAACGTGTCGTTTTAGCCGCGTAATGCTATGCGTTCGCGGCTTTTGCGTATAATAAAACAAAATTTACGATACGGTTAATTATGTCAAAACGTGATTATTATGAGGTGCTTGGGGTTGATAAAAATGCCAATGAAGCTGATATAAAAAAAGCTTATCGCAGGGTCGCTATGAAATATCATCCTGATCGTAATCCGGATGATCCTCAAGCGGATGCAAAATTTAAAGAGGCTAGCGAAGCCTATGAAATTTTGGCTACCCAAGAAAAGCGCGCAGCCTATGACCAGTTTGGTCATGCTGGCGTTGATCCAAGCATGGGCGGTGGAGCAGGCGGCTTTGGAGGTGGGAGTTTTAGTGATATTTTCGGAGACGTATTTGGAGACATATTCGGTGGGGGCGGAAATAGAGGAGGTCCTCAACGTGGTTCGGATCTTCGATATACATTAGATATTTCCCTTGAAGATGCCGTTAAAGGGACCACTGTAGAAATTCGCGTTCCTTCTCTGAGTTCTTGTGATCTTTGCGGAGGTTCGGGCGCAAAGAAAGGCAGTCAACCTACCACATGTGGCACTTGCGGGGGTGCTGGACAGGTTCGGATGCAACAGGGATTTTTCCAAGTTCAACAAACATGCCCTAATTGTCGTGGTCGTGGTAAAACAATTTCGAATCCATGCCCTACCTGTCGTGGTCAAGGTCGAGTAGAGAAAAATAAAACTTTATCGGTCAAGGTTCCTCCCGGAGTAGATACGGGTGATCGGATACGACTATCTGGAGAAGGAGAAGCTGGACCTGAAGGGGGGCCGGCGGGTGACTTGTTCGTTCAAATGTCAGTTAAGGAGCATCCATTATTTGAGCGTGATGGTAAGCATCTCTATTGCGAAGTTCCTATTAGTTTTGCAGATGCAGCGTTAGGTGGTGAGCTGGAAGTGCCCACCCTGGATGGCCGTGTTAAGCTAAAGATTCCTTCAGAAACTCAGACTGGAAAATTATTTCGTTTGAGAGGGAAGGGAGTAAAGCCCGTTCGAGGCGGAGGTACTGGAGACCTTTTGTGCAGATCGGTAGTAGAAACGCCGATAAACCTAACAAAACGCCAGCGGGAGATTTTAGAGGAATTAAAAATCTCTCTGGGAGAAGGCGGGAAAAAACAGTCTCCTCGGCAAACAAATTGGTTTGAAGGCGTGAAACGTTTCTTTGATGACATGACTACATGAAAAAAAGAATAGCTATATCAGGAGCAGGAGGAAAAATGGGCTGCGCGCTGTTAAATAGTATAGCGCGGTTGGATTGGTGCGAATTGGTTGCTGCAATTGAAGCTCCGGATAGTAATCTTATTGGTCTAGATGCTGGTGAGTTATTAAAAAACCGTAATTTTGGTGTAACTATCCAAGGATCACTCGATCAGATGTCTGAAGAAATTGATGTCTTAATTGATTTTAGTGTGCCAGCAGCGACGTTGAATAATATCGAGTTTTGTTCCAGTCATTCAATACCCATTGTAATAGGTACAACGGGATTTGCCAGTTCAGATGAAGAGCAAATCGATGTTGCGTCAAAAATCATTCCTATTTGCTATTCTGCTAATTATAGCGCTGGTATAAATCTTTGTTTCGATTTAATAGAAAGGGCTACTGAAGTTCTTGGTAAGGATGCGGATGTGGAGATAATAGAATCCCATCATAGAGGGAAAGTTGACGCTCCCTCAGGAACGGCATTAGCCATGGGAGAAACTATCGCCGGCCGCTTGGATCGCGATCTATCCGATATAGCGGAATATGGTCGTGTCGGAGATGTAGGTCCGCGAGATAGAGATTCTATTGGTTTTTCGGTGATTCGCGCCGGAAATATAGTAGGTGAACATACGGTAATGTTTGCGGTGGATGGTGAAATTTTAGAGATCACTCACAAGGCAAGTGACAGAGAAGCATTTTGCTCTGGTGCACTTAGGGCGGCACGTTGGTTAATTGACCGCGCGCCCTCTCTATATAGTATGCGTGATGTTATAGCGAATTCAGGTAGGAAATCTCAATAATGGAGGAATTAAAGCCAGATGTAGTTGTTGATATAGACGAGAATAACGCTTCCCAACTTCTCATAGAGGAGTCGCATAATAGATTAGTTGTTGTAGATTTTTGGGCCGAATGGTGTGAACCGTGTAAAACGCTCATGCCAATTTTGGAAAAGATTGCAGCAGAATATGAGGGGGCCTTTTTACTTGCCAAAGTGAATGCTGATGACCAGCAAATGATAGCGCAGCAGTTTGGAGTCCGCAGTCTTCCTACAGTAATGTTAATTCTGGAAGGGAAGCCAGTCGATGGTTTTGCTGGCGCTCAATCTGAAAGTGTCGTGAGGCAGCTCTTGGAAAAACATCTACCACCTCCATGGGAAGGTCTCCTTTTGGAGGCGCGTAGTGTCGCAGAAACCGGTGACAGTGCAAAAGCGATTTCTCTCTACCGTCAGGTTTGGGAAACTTCTGGACAAGCAATTAAAGTGGGTATCGAATACGCTCAAATTTTAGTGGACTGTATGCGATTGGATGACGCAGAGAAGGTTCTGGAAACAGTACCGAAAATTGATCAGGATGCATCTTATGATCAGGTTTTTGCACAAATAAAGATTAAAAGAGAGGCAAGTCGATCCCCAGAGTTAGAGGCTCTAGAGCAGGATCTTGAAAAGGATCCGCAAGATAATGAAGTTAGAGTTAAATTAGCCGTTCAGTATACCGGGGTAGGTCAGTATCGAGAGGCGTTGGAGTTACTCATGGCCATATTGGAGAAAGACATTAATCATGATGACGGAGCTACAAAGAAAATTTTGCTCGATACAATTACCAGTCTCGGAAAAGCTGATCCACTAGCTGCGGAATTTCAAAGAAAATTATTCAGCTTACTATATTGAATAAAAATTTTTGGTTTATATAAGCGACCTTTGGATAGACAAGTTTTATGAAGGAGTTTTGAAATGGACACATCTTTTTCGGAAGCTGATCTTCTGTTTCGCGATGAGGTTAAGAATTTCTTCTCATCAGCTTATGATGTAATTCTACAGAAACAATTTGAGAGTTTTAATACGTATAAGGACGCCGTTATAGAATGGCAAAAGAGATTATATAAACAAGGGTGGATAGCACCAAACTGGCCAGTTAAATATGGCGGAACTGGATGGAGCAGCACTCAAAAGTTCATATTTGAAGCTGAGAGAGCATCAGCGGGCATTAGAGAAGTGATGCCATTTGGTTTAGGTATGGTGGGTCCAGTTATTTATACATTTGGCAATGAGAAACAAAAAGAACACTTTTTGCCAAGAATTTTGAAAAGTGAAGATTGGTGGTGTCAGGGTTATTCTGAACCAGGATCGGGCTCTGATCTTGCTTCGCTCAAGACAAGAGCGGAAAGCGATGGTGATCACTACGTAGTCAATGGTGCTAAGATTTGGACTAGCTTTGCTCAATATGCGGATTGGATATTTTGTTTGGTAAGAACAAGTACCGAGGGAAAAAAACAGGCTGGCATTAGTTTTCTTTTAATAGATATGAAAACAGATGGGATTAAGGTTAATCCAATTATCTCTATTGATAATCACCATAGTTTAAACGAAGTAGAATTTGTTGACGTTCGCGTACCGAAAGAAAATCTTATTGGTGAAGAAAATAAAGGGTGGACCTATGCTAAGTCTCTATTAGCTCACGAACGTACGGGTATTGCTGGCGTTGCTGATACAAAAAGAGCGCTCTTCAACGCTCAAGAATTAGCAAGAAGAGAGATTAATGGAGGCAAGTCTTTGCTTGAAGACCCTTTATTTCAAAAACGACTTTCAGATATTGAGATTGAACTTTTGGCTCTTGAGTTTACCGAATTGCGCGTGCTTGCCTCAGTGGCGGCAGGTGGTGCGCCTGGGGCCGAATCATCTCTGTTGAAGATTAAGGGAACTGAGATGCAGCAAGCGGTGCAGGAAATAATGATGGAGATTGCCGCACATTATCAGGGTATTTTAGATACAGAACACTCTTCTCAGGTCATCGGTCATGAGTTTGGAAGTTCTGCGCGAAGAGCTTATCTATATGGAAGAGCAGCTACTATTTATGGTGGATCTAACGAGATTCAGAAGAATGTCATTGCAAAAGCAGTTCTTGGTTTGGAATAAGAGGTAAGCCCGAAATGAACTTTGATTTTACAGAAGAGCAAGTAATGCTGCGAGAATCCATAACTCGTTTCATCCAAGAAGACTATAAGTTTGATGTCCGAAGAAGAATTTCTAAATCCCCGTCAGGTATAGACAAAGAAGTATGGAAAACTTTTGCTCAATTGGGTTGGCTTTCAGTTCCATTCCCCGAGAGCTCCGGGGGATTCGGGGGCGGGCCTGTCGACGTATCAGTTCTTATGGAGGAGTTTGGAAAAGGGTTGGTCCTAGAACCCTATTTACCCACTGTGCTGCTATTTGGTGGTTTGATAAATAGTGCAGGTAATGAAAGGCAGTGTGCTGATTTATTACCCAAGATCATAGAAGGAGACTTGCTTGGTGCTTTTGCTTATCTCGAGAGGCAAAGCCGATATGAATTGGCGGATGTGATAACAAAAGCCGAATCTCATTCTGAGGGTTTTATTCTAGATGGCGAGAAAGTGGTTGTTTTGAATGGACAGAATGCTTCGAAACTTATTGTTTCTGCTCGTACTAGTGGAAATCAATTTGACAGAGAAGGTATCTCGTTGTTTTTGGTCTCTGTCGATGCTGATGGAGTCGATCGTGTGTCCTATCAAATGATGGACGGCCAAATTGTCTCGAACTTCAGGTTTAATGAAGTTTCTTTAGACCCTAATTCCTTAATTGGTTCGCTCGGAGAGGGTTTAGAAGTTATCGAAGGAGTTGTGAGAACGGCAACAGTCGCAATTTCTGCTGAAGCTCTTGGAATTATGGGGGAATTAAATCGCAAAACGCTGGAATATTCTAAGACTAGGAAGCAATTTGGATCTGCAATAGGCTCATTTCAAGTTTTGCAGCACCGTATGGTTGATACTTTTATGGCATATGAACAAGTTAAGTCGCTACTCTATAGAGCAGTATGCGGTCTTGCCGAGGATTCTGATGACATAGAATGTATAGTCCACGCCCTAAAAGCTTTAGTAGGTAAGACAGGTAAGCAGATTTTTGGTGAAGCAATTCAAATACATGGTGGGATGGGTATCACCGATGAGCTTGATATAGGACATTACGCTAAGAGATTGATGATGATTAACACAACATTTGGTGGAGAGGATCATCATCAAGGGAAATTTAATCATTTGCGCTATGATCGTCATTCCTTAGCCTAGCGAAAGCTATTTATTGCAGATTAATTAATGAGGAGATTAATGTGAAGCTGGGATTTCTTTTGGGGTACTCTGGTAAAAATATTCATATTCCCGTAGAACTAATTAAGCAAGCCGAATCGATCGGTTATGACTCTGTGTGGACCGCAGAGGCATATGGAAATGATTCGGTTACGACTGCAACTTGGGTTCTTGCCAATACAGAAAAAATTCGAGTTGGTACAGCAATAATGCAGATGCCGGCAAGAACTCCTGCGATGTGTGCAATGACTGCAATGTCGCTAGATCAGCTCTCCGGTGGGAGGTTTATTGTTGGTCTAGGAGCTTCCGGCCCGCAGGTCGTAGAAGGATGGCATGGAGTTCCCTATGGGAAACCTGTTACTCGTACCAAGGAATATATCAAGATAATGCGTCGGATATTTGATCGAGAGGGTCCGGTGGAATTTGATGGAAAAATGTATCAAATGCCATATAAGGGAGAAGGCGCTACTGGCCTTGGTAAGCCGCTAAAGTCGATCCTTGCCTCTACACAAAGTATTCCAATTTACACTGCCTCCATCACACCAGCAGGTTTGAGATGCGCTGGTGAAGTTGCCGATGGAGTATTTCCAGTCTGGATGGATCCGAAAAGGTACGATCTTATTGGCGACCACCTTAACGAAGGCTTTGCAAAAGCTGGAAATGGAAAGGATTTGTCCAAGTTTAATATTGCTCCTTTTGTATCGGTAGCAATGAATGATGATTTAGATGCCGCATTTGATTCGCTCAGACCGTGGATCGCATTGTATGTGGGTGGCATGGGAGCAAGAGATAAGAATTTTTATTTTAACTACGCGACCAGTATGGGTTTTGGAGATGCCGCGAGAAAGATTCAAGACTTGTATTTGGATGGTAAGAAAAATGAAGCGGCTGCTGAAGTACCAAATGAACTTCTCGATGCTGTTTCACTGGTTGGCTCGAAGGAGCGTATTATCGATCGACTCCAGCCTTGGAAGGAAGCAGGGAAAAGAGGAGAGGTAGGAACTATGCTACTAGGAGTTCATGATATAGCTGTCCTTGAACTATTTGCGAAGGAAATGCTTTGATGCATGTCGAGGATCGAATTGCGGTGGTGACCGGAGGTGGGAGTGGAATTGGAGAGGCGCTCTGCAAACGATTTCATAAAGAAGGTGCGAAGAAAATAATAGTGGTAGACCAGGATAGAGAGCGTGCTAAAGATGTAGCTTCTCTAGTAGAAGGAGATGCTTATCAAGTAGACGTTAGAGAAGAGCGAGCGATTGCGGAAGTTGTCCTAGATATAGAGAAAAAATACGACGTAATTGATTTATTTTGCAGTAACGCGGGAATATTGGGAGGTGATGGCGAGCAAGGCTGGGCAACTGGAGCTAGTAATGCTACCTGGCAGGCTATGTGGGAGATTCATGTTATGTCCCATGTCTGGGCAGCTCGAGCCTGTCTTCCAGGCATGGTTGCTCGAGGGGAGGGTTATTTCTTGAATACAGCTTCAGCAGCCGGGATTCTAAACCAGGTTGGTGATGCGGCATACTCTACTACCAAACATGCGGCCGTTGGGTTTGCGGAAGCTTTAGCTATTACTCATGGAGATGATGGAATCGGAGTGTCTTGCCTGTGTCCACAGGCCGTAGCAACACGCATGTTGGAGGGTTTAGACTCAGCTGGAACTGCAGGGGTGGATGGTATCTTGACTGCTGATGAAGTGGCAGATTTTGTTATAAAGGCTTTGGCCGAAGATCGTTTTTTGATCCTTCCGCATCCTCAGGTGGCTGCATATCGTGCGAAGAAGACTGAAAACTATGATAGATGGATTGGTGGAATGCAAAAGCTTCGACGCCGTTTTCTTCCATCTTAGCGGTCATTAGGCCTTAGAGCATGGAGCGTCAGGAGCGATTTGCACGGGCTATACTGGACGGGTTTGAATCTTATTTTACCAGTTTTCTAAATATAACTTCAGAAGCAAAATCTCGATTCGATAGCGGAGATTGGCAGGCAGTTCAGAATGCTTCTTTAAATCGTATAGATTTATATAAAGAAAATACTATTCAAGTGCAGAATAGACTTGATGTTATAGCCGGCGAGCGACTCCGTGATTTAGAATTTTGGAGAAGTGTTCGTTCTCTTTATGCTGAACTTATTAGTAACTATGCGAATTTTGAAATTGCTGAAACATTTTTTAATTCTATTTATTGCGCCACGTTTAAGCATCGACGGATTCGTG
>MDSZ01095156.1_pt1 | contig 11844 bp, 8 predicted proteins | sample 811201 | NCBI WGS metagenome assembly MDSZ01 (sample SAMN05326647, study PRJNA326480) | marine metagenome | isolation source: seawater | place: Indian Ocean: North | collected 2010 | reverse complement strand
GGCTAATTCAGGAAGTGATCGATGATTAAAACCTTCAGCCATAAGCAGAGAAAGAGATTTACCCTTTTTTCTAAGAGATTCATCTTTCGGACGAATGACTTGAATGGAACCGTTTTGATTAACTGACCAACCACCCCCAAAATCAGCAAAGTAAATATTCCCATCATATCCCTGAGCAACATCAGCGATACCAACATTCCCAACAAAGCTGGAAGTTTCCTTTACATAAAAACCTGCACCCTTACCGCCCAAAGAAATATTATGCACCAAACATCTTGATGCGGAGCCACGATAATCGGTTAACAAAAATGTATTTTGTAAATCTGTAGGTAATGAAGGACCGGTAATCCAAGCAACACCGGAAGGCCCATTTCCGAGATGTGCAACGGGTGGATAAACCCATTGAGGTTGTTCTTCGGAATAAACATCAAACATTTTCTCTCCAACCCATACAGATTGTTTTGTATGAAAGTCTCCCCAATCTAAGTCTTTCACATATTGGTGAGCAGATTGATGTGCCATATCCCAACCTGAATCTGAATTCTCCAACACATAAACCACCCTTGCCTTGTCCCCAATATCACCAGTGTTATCGAAGGTAAATAAATTGCCAAAGTTATCAAATGCGAGTTCCTGTGGATTTCTCAAGCCATAGGCGAAAACTTCAAAATTAGAACCATTAGACTCACACCGAAAAACTGCTCCTTGGCCAGGTTCTGCATGAACAACTCCATATTGATCGGTCACATGATAACCCCGATCTCCGACAGAAAAATAAAGGCGTCCGTCTGGTCCCCTAACCACACCGTGTAAATCATGACCTGTAAATGAAATCCTTACACCAAATCCATCGATTAATTTTTCGTGTTTGTCAGCAATTCCATCATTATTGTTATCAGTAAGTTTTCGTAAGGATGGGATACTTGTTAAGTAGACAGAATCTCTTTCAGCCAAAACACTGAACGCAATTCCATCTAAGGTTTCATTTAAATCATCAGCGTAAACATAACGACGGTCAGGAACACCATTACCATCCTTATCTTCAAGTAAAATAACCCGATCTGGAACATTGGTATACCAATCCAAAGGTATTTTGTGAGCAAAATCTTTATATAACTGGAGGCGGTCTTCCAATGTCTTGGACTGAAAATCCCGAGCAACCAAATAGCGTGCACCCCGCAAATCTTGCACTCCGTATTTAAAACGATTGGACTCAACTACATAAACTTTTCCGTAAGGGTCGACATCAAGACTGGCCGAATTTTCAACATGTGGGTAGGTTACCCATGTATATCCCTCGTATCCACTATGAAATATCTTACCACGAAAGGGAGTAGATTTGTTGGCCAAATCAGGTAATGAAGAGATTGGCAAAGACGCAGGTATCTGCCCCAAAAGGACAAAAATTGGCAATAGAAAAAAAAGGGTTATTTTTAACATAAATCAATAAATTTTATATACCTTCTGTTATACATAGACAAGCTAGTCTTTGTTAATGTTCATAAGTTTAAAATTCTTATTCTCTTAAACCAAATTAATTGGAAGTTTTTCTTCAATAAATCCAAATGTTATTGAATCAGAAGATATCTCGTGTTTCTAATCTATCCCAATAATTTTCTTAAAATGGAAAAAAATCCATACTATGAATATGCAGAAAGCTTTAAGAGGTTATCGGAACTCGGTAAAAATCTGCCATTTGGAGAAGTTCACCCACCTAAAAATCAGGTAATTAGGGAAGATTCGCCCACTGCTTTAATTCTTTCTCCACATCCTGATGACGAGTGTATCATGGGTGCTCTGCCTTTGAGGCTAATGCGAGAAGCAGGTTTTCGCGTTGTGACGGTTGCGATCACTCTTGGAAGTAATCTGTCACGAAGAAAAAAAAGATTAGACGAATTAAAAAAAGCATGTGACTGGATTGGATTTGAGCTTGAAGAAATGCTAATTAATGACACCGAGAAGACTACACCTGAAATCAAAGAACTGAAGCCAGTAATATGGAATCAAAAAGTTTTGGCTTTAAAGAATGTCATTGAAAAATGGAAACCAGTTGCTGTCTTCTTCCCAAATTCAAACGATTGGAATCAGACTCATTTAGGAGTTCACCTCCTAACCTTAGATCTCCTTTCAAGCACAGAAAGTTTTTTTCCTTTTCTAATTGAAACAGAATATTGGGGGCAAATCCCACAACCCAATCTTATGGTAGAGAGTACCACGCAAGAAGTTGCTGATCTTCTTGCTGCACTATCACACCACAAGGGTGAATTGGAAAGAAACCCGTTTCACATACGAATGCCTTCTTGGATGCAGGATAATGTAAGAAGGGGTGCGGAAGTAGTAGGTGGTCAAGGTGGCAAAGCACCTGATTTTAATTTCGCAACTCTCTATCGAATTAGCAGGTGGAATGGAAAAGAGATTAATCCTGTATGGAATAAAGGTAAAATTCTGCCCGCAGGCAAAAATAGTAGAGATTTTTTAAATTCACACTGAACTTATTTTTTTAGCTCACTTGCTCGAATAATATGGGAATAGATTAAGTCACCCATATTATTGTAAGCCTCAAGAGAAATTTCTGGATTTTTAAGTTTGGTATTGAATCGAAGGAGACAATATCCGCAGGTCTTATTGTATCCCCAAATCAATCCATCTGTCTTTACCACAGAATGAACATGTTTATTTGTAAGCCGCCCACTCACAAATTCTAAGAAGTCATAACCATTAGGTCTAGAAATCTTTCGTAAATCTATACGGTGACGATCTGCTGCAATGAGAAGAACTCCCTCGATGTTTTCTTTTTCAATAAAATTGAAAATTTCTTCTCGCTCCTCTGGATATCCGTCCCAGGGATCTTTACTCCCAGGTTTAATACCCCGGGAAAATGGAACGGAGGATGCAATAATTTTAAAAGTAGCTTCCGAATTCCGTAATATATCCTTAAGCCATTTCTTTTGATAAGTCCCGAGCATGGATTTTTCTTTTCTGTCACGGTAATATCGGCAATCCAGCATAATGAATTGTACCTTACCCAAAGAAAATGTCTGCCAACAACCCGGGTTTTGGGCACCTCCTCCGGTGATTGGGTTATTCCAATTCTTAATAAAATTCTCAAGCACTGGTTTTTTCCAGACAGGATGATCAACCAAAGCACCTGGGATGCAGTCATCCATTCCAAAATCATGATCGTCGTAGATGGCATGCATAGATGTTTTAGCAACAAGTTTTTTCCACTCTGGTCTTGAATGTCGACGGGAATAACAATAATCACCAGTCCACTTAACATCCTCTGGGTCATCTATGTAAACATTGTCCCCTAGCATTAGCATTGCTCTTGGATTATGATCAGCAATTAGTTCCCAAACATGTTCATATTCGGGAACAAAACCGGAACATCCACCAAATGCTACAGTAAATTTTGCCCCCTCTTCTATTGCAGGAAAAGTGCGGAAACCGAACTCCCGACTTTCATCCTCATATTTTTTACCATTTAAAAAAATATCGTAAGAAAAATAGGTTCCAGGTAAAAGTCCATCGACTTCAACAACACCAACATATCCATCTTTATTTTGCGTCTGAATCGTTTCGAGCCCTGAATGACCATTTATTTCGACCCCAATTTCGCATGGACCATCGGTTCGAAACCAGAAACTGGCAGAATCATCTGTCACCTGTCCAAGCATTGGACCATGAACAAGTAGAGATGGATTCATTTTATCTTTCCATTTTTGAAAAGCTTGAAATTTATGCAGAGGAACCAACCACTCTCTTGGTTCAGTTACAAATCGCTCAAAAGGCAGCCCTAACTCAACTGCCAATTGAGCCATTTTAAATGCTTCTTTAACTTTTTTTTCTTCCAATAAACATAATGTTGAAATGAAAGCTTTTTCAGCAGGGTCAGTATGTTTCTTTCCATTTTTGAGCTCAAAATATGCCTTATCTAATTTACCTTCCGCTAAATATCTAAATGCATTCCTTTCTCTGTCATGCTGAGCTAACAAATTAGATAAGCTGAAAACAAAAATAATAAACAGGGATAATGAACTGCAAAAATAAATTCTCATAATTTTTAGCTATTCATAAATTTAAAGCGGTGTCAGTAAAACTTGCTTATCAATTCAATTAAACAGATTGGAAGTGAATCATAGAAAATTTTTAAATTTCCTTAATAATCTGTCCAATTATTTTTGACACATTTCGATCCACATCAACATAAATAGCTTCTTTTTCACCCGGCTCCTCTAATGCTTTAAATTGACTTTCTAGAAGTCCTGAAGGCATGAAATGATTTTTTCTTCGGCCAAGCCGCCCAGCAAGAACTGAGTACTTTGCATGCAAATAAATCAGCTTTACTTCGCATCGTTCTATACCGAGAATTTCCCTGCTTTTTTTCGAAAGAGCCGAGCAGGTAATTACCGAGTTTTTATCATTACTTAGATTTTTATCTATTTCATTCCGTATAGTTTTTAACCATGGTTCACGATCGGACTCCGTCAAGGGGCTTCCACTACTCATTTTTTTTATATTTTCATCACTATGAAAAGAATCCCCCTCAATGAATTTAAAATTCAATCTTTCAGAAAGTTTACGACCCACAGTGGATTTCCCCGAACCGCATACCCCCATCAAAATAATAATCATCTATATACTGCAAAAAAATGTATACACTTTAATTATGAAACCATATTGGATTTTAAATTTTTAAAAATTGTTTTCATTCAAAAAATACTTGGATTTATGTTGGGGGGTAGATTTATCATCAAAACCCATATCCTTTTGTGGTTGTCTCAATTCTCATCAAATACATATCCGCCGTTATGTACAGGGTGGACCCATCTCCCCCAAAAGCGCAATTAGCTGTACGTTGACCAGTGAGAATTGTACCCAAGTGTTCACCCTCTGGAGAGAAAATCAAAACACCCCCCGGACCAGTTGCCCAAACATTTCCTTTAACATCGACCTTCATACCGTCGTTTCCACCTAAACGGTCAGGATGTTTTTTTCGATATTGTGAGGAATCAAAAAAAACTTTTCCCTTTTTAATTAATCCATTCTTTTTGAGTTCGTAAGACATCCAAATCGGACGAGGGCCATGAGAATTCGCAACATATAAAGTCTTCTCGTCCGGGGATAAAGCAATTCCGTTCGGACGTTCAAGTTCTTTAGTTACAAGATCAACATTACCATTTTTCCTTAGTAGAAAAACTCCCTGATATTCAATCTCTTTATTCGGATCTTTTTCTTTTTTAATTAATCCGTAAGGAGGGTCCGTGAAATATAGTTCACCTCTTTGATTATAAACAAGATCATTGGGACTGTTGAATTTTGCTCCTTGATAGTTGGCTGCTAATGTAACGAATTCAGATTTTGGATTTTGAGTTGATGCCTTCATTCGAGCAACTCGTCGATCTCCATGCTGGCACAAAACAAGTTGGCCTTGAGAATCAAGAGTTAAACCATTTGAACCTGATTCACCTGATCTATGACTTTTTGCAGTGAACCCGGAAGGATCCAAAAAAACGCTGGCTCCCATACCTTTCTTCCATTTATAGACTTTGTTTGTAGGGACATCTGAATATAAAAGAAACGCTCCGTTCTCAACCCAAACCGGACCTTCAGACCAGACATAACCCTCGGCAAGAATTTCAATTTTTGCATTCTTTGAAATCAAGTCATTGATGGCTGGACTTAATCTTTCAACGCTACCCGTGATTGGATAATCAGTGGCGTGAACAAAATACCCAAAAATAAAAAAGAAGACAGAAATAGAATAAATTTTAATATTATTTTTCATGGTTAATTTATCATCTAAAATCGGCTGCCCAGTCGTGGGTGTGAACCTGGCTTTCAATATGCCATTCCAAAAGTTGATTTAGCAACTTTTTCTTAATATTGGTAAAAGAAGAATCATCCCACAAATTTCTAATTTCATTTGGGTCATCCTTTAAATTAAAGAGTTGTCCGCATTGCATATGTAAAAAATGAACAAGTTTCCATTCTTCATTTCGAATCATACTCATAAATTCTGTTTCAGTTAAGATCCCGTCTTTGATCTGTTCTGCAAAGACATATTCCCTGGGGGACCATTCCTCTCCTCGTAGTGCGGGCAAGACTGACTTGGCTTCAAAGAATTCAGGAACTTCAATTCCTGCAAGTTCAAGAATAGCCGGACCAATGTCCATGTGCTGACACAAACCATCTATGGAACGTCCACCTTCGAAGAAACTGGGGGACCATACCACCATTGGTATTCGGGTCACTAAGTCATACATTGTCCATTTCTGACTGTGCCCGTGATCTGTTAGACAGTCTCCATGATCGGAAGTGAATATAACAATGCCATTTTCTAAGTAGCCATGTTCTTCAAGTGTGGTGAGAATTTCCCCAATTTTTTCATCAATCATACTTACATTGGCAAGATAGTAAGCTCTTTGCCGATGCCTTTGTTCTCTAGTTGGTTCAAGATCGAGAACAACGGAATCATGATCGACTTCGTTGTTATGTCTGCGTAACCCTTTTAATGGCTCAGGCAATCCATCAAGTTCTTCTTTGGAAACATCCATCAAAGGAAGCTCTTTTCCAATATATTTTTGACTAAATCTTTGTGTGGGGTCGTAGGGCGGATGGGGTCCCGGGAACCCGATTTGTAAAAAAAGAGGCTCAGTCTTGGGGTATGAATTCAACCACCAGGTAGCAGTGTCCCCGACAAACATATCAGGATGCATATCCTCAGGAAGTTCCCAATCAAAAGCACCCAATGCCTCTTTGTAATCAGTTCTTTTTCTGTATAGTTCACGCTGCTGTTTAACAAGTCCACGTGCTTTCAACGCTTTATCCCACTCGTCAAAATAAAATCTCTCCTCTAAATAACGGTCCTTATTTTCCACAACATATCTTTCATGAAAACCTAGGGGTGTGTGGTATGGGTAACTATGCATCTTACCGACATTCACGCAACGGTAACCAACCTCAGCAAGTTTCTCTATCCATGAACGTTTCCACGAGTCTGCATTCTTAAATATTCCGGTGGTATGTGGATAATACCCAGTAAACAAACTTGCTCTAGCAGGTGCACAGGAAGCTGCTGTAATAAAACAGTTATTGAATGAAACGCCTTCATTCACCAACCTATCCATGTGGGGCGTATCCATATGATTATATCCCAATGCAGCAATGGTATCGAACCGCTGTTGATCAGTAATAATAAAAATAATGTTCGGTTTTTGATTCATGAATTATCAGTAAGTTTGAAGTGAATCATTTCTTGGTCGTCCATGTGCTACTAAAAGGACCACTGAAGGCCGATTCCAAAATGAAAAAAGTCTTTAAGCTGGTCGTCTCCTGCGAATGCGGGATTCGAATCGATAGCAAAACTTTGCATTCCATGCCCAAAAACCAAAAGCTCTTCTGTGATTTCACGCTCTAATCCAAAACTAAACGCATAAAAGTTTGCCCCATTGTGACCATCTGAAACATATCCATCATTCATTCCAAGGATTCCAGATATTAAACCGGTCGATTGTTCTGCTAAAGAAAACTCCCTGTATGTACTCCATTCATAGAACATTCCTTTGGCATCCATGGAATAGGTTCCGTCCAGGGAAGTTTCCAAGGAATAAGGCAGTCCATCGTAGGCTACCCCAAGGGACCACTCGTCATCTGAATCGTCATCTTTTGCAAAAACGAGATGCGTATAACCAGCATAGAAGGAAAAATGGCCAGTCTCCTCAGACAAATTCAAACTATATTGCAATTCATCGTATCGATGATTGGAAGACCGTCCGTACCAAACACCTCCGGATAAATGATCGTAACCCAACTCAATGGAACCAGTCCATATTGATGATCCTTCAAGAGCATCCCGCCCTTCGGAAAAATAACGACTCTCCCAACCAATATGTGTATGACCTGTTAGGTCTTTATGAGAATGGAAAGATTCAATCTTCTTAACAAAATCCCCCTCATGAGCCACACAAAAGACATGAAAAATAAGTAACAAACCAGCAAGTTTTAGAAAATTCACAACTCTAGAAAAGCTAATTTTGAGCTTTGGACAACTTAGAAAACTTTCCTTTTTTAACTCAAATGTTTTAACACATTTAAAAAAATAACGAGATTTATAATCTAGTTTTATTCAATATGGCCAAACCAGCCCTTACTGCTTCCGCCATGCATGAAAAGTCGGTCATCCGCACTTGCCAACATAAGGCCCACCATCGCATTGCCAATGGAAGAATAACCTAGGTATTGATCACCTCCAATGTTTCTCTTTCCACCAAAAAAAGCGGCTCCTCCATGAGGCAGGCGACAAAGCTCAAGATATGGAAGCCATCTTTGTAAAACACTGGCATATTCTTGCGGTGCAGCAGTCTTAAGCCCTGAGAACCCAAAAATTAAACCTATCGATGACATGGCATGTGCATGACGCATACGACCATTTAACGTAGCAAGAGAACCCCCCAGTGACTCAGCAAATCGTTTTTCTTCACCTTTCACCATCAAAGCAGTTGCCATCGCACCTGTACGGGCAGCAATATCAGGAGACCACGGAGCTCTTGAAGAATACCCCAAAGCTCCAGTCTTTGGATCAAGAGATTTCTTAATTTCTGAGAATGAATTTGCCCATACCTTTTCATTAATTGAATACCCACACTTCTCTGCTAATGCCCATGCAAGATGTGCCTGCACATTTATCACAATGAGACCGCCCCCACTGTATGGAATGGAAAAATGGTGTCCCATGGTTCCTTTTTCCGTTACTCTTTTCGCTAATAAATTACAGCATTTATTAAGGTCCGCAGAATAAGATGAGTCTCCAGTTGCCAATTGATACTCAGCTAGAAAAATTCCATTCGCTGCCGTCTGCCAGTTTTTGGGTCCTTTTTGAGGGTCGCTCAGTTTAATGCTTTCAATACTGGCCCTTTTAATAAATTCAATCGATTTCTTTATGGAAGGTAAGTGCTTGATATTATTATTTGCTAAAAGTACTAGTCCGCAAAAGGCAGTTGTATAAACATCTGCATCCCCGCCGACACCAGGCTTCCACCTACCATTCGTTTGCTGAACATTAACTAGATATTCACTAATTTCTGAAAGAAAATTTCTTCTCTTGGAACAAGACTTGGGGGTTGATAAAGAAAATGACTGGCTCTTTGGTAATTGAATATTCAATTTGTGAGTCTTTTCACCACGGGAAACTTCTAGCGACAACCTGGAATTAGATAATCCGGCCTTTTGATCTAACCTTTTACCCAAAAGCTCCTGTGGGCCTGATAAGCCAGCATCTGTCTTTTTTGAAAACTTCTCTGGTATTTTATTATCAATTTTAGTTATACGATCACCAATCTGTAAACCCGCAAGCTCAGCCGCCCCACCTTGGCCTATATCCATAATTAGAATTTCCCTGTCCCCATCCTTAAGTCGCCCGGTTGCCTCCAAAACTCCAAGTGGAAAATCATGGTGATCCCCAGACTTACTATTTACTAGTTTTGGTTTGTAAACTGCGTCTTTTCCAAAACCTGTTAAAAAAAAGACGAGAGCATTAAAGAAAAGAATAAATTTAGACATCTCTTATTTCTTGGTTAAGCCTTCATCATCTGCAAGGCATTACATGGTTTGAAATTAACTTAAATTTTGAAACACAGCGGACAAAGTATCCTTGGCATCACCAAAGAGCATGTTGGTATTTTCCTTAAAATAAAGTGGGTTTTCCACTCCCGAATATCCGGCTGCCATACTTCTTTTTAAAGCTACCACAGACTTTGCTTTCCATGCCTCAATTACTGGCATTCCAGCAATCGGACTACTTGAATCCTCCAGAGCAGATGGATTAACAATATCATTTGCTCCGACAACCATTAGAATATCCACATCCGGTAAGTCCTCATTGACCTCATCCATTTCAAAAACAATGTCATATGGAACATTTGCCTCAGCCAACAATACATTCATGTGTCCTGGAAGTCTTCCGGCAACCGGATGGATCGCAAAACGAACATTAATTTCTTGGTCTCGCAAAATTTCAGTAATATCCTTAACGACATGCTGAGCCTGTGCTACTGCCATTCCATAACCTGGAACAATCATAACCTCCTTGGCTTCCCTGAGTTCGGAAGCAACATCATCCGCAGAAATTTCTGTAATCGATCCTTCAATCGCACCTCCATTACCTGAACTGCCTCCATCTGTTCCAAATCCACCAAAAATAACATTAGCAAGACTCCGGTTCATTGCCTTACACATAATATAACTAAGTATCGCCCCACTGCTTCCAACCAATGCACCTGTAATGATCAGCAAATCATTCTTGAGCATGAAACCCGCAGCTGCAGCAGCCCAACCCGAATAGCTATTCAACATCGAGACAACCACGGGCATGTCCGCACCACCTATGGCTACAATCAAATGTACACCAAGCACAAAAGAAATCCCTGTTACGATGAGCAGGGTTATCCATGCCTCTTCGGGTCCTTGACTCAAGAATTCAGATCCCAACCACACCGAGACAAGAACCATAGTAAGATTAATAAAATGGCGCCCAGGCAGAAGTAAAGGCTTACCACTAAGTGACCCACGCAGTTTACCAAATGCAATCACAGAACCAGTAAAAGTTACCCCGCCAATAAATACACCAAGTAGAATCTCAATATCATGAATCAAACGATCTGTTCCCTTAAATAAATCATGACTCGGATCCAGAAAACTAGCCATTCCGACCAATACAGCAGCCAAGCCGACAAAACTATGCAGAATCGCAACCAACTCTGGCATTGAAGTCATCTCTACTCGTTTAGCCAGTACTGCTCCGATCAGTGCACCCCCTAACATAAGAGGAATCAACAATTGAAAATTCGCAATTTCACCAGAGAAAAATGTAGCAACTATGGCAATTACCATTCCAACTATCCCGTAGATATTTCCCCGTTTTGCAGTCTCCTGTTTGGACAGTCCGCCAAGGCTCAGGACAAAAAATATTCCTGAAACAAGATAGGACATGGTAACGAGTCCCTCGGTCATTATTCCTTCCTAAACATCTTCAACATCCTTTGAGTTACAAGAAAGCCACCGGCAATATTTATAGTAGCCACAAATATAGCCACTCCAGCAATCCAAGGATTTGATCCGGATACAAAAAGCATTCCCCCAATCACAATGATTCCGCTTATCGCATTGGTAACACTCATCAAAGGTGTATGCAAAGAAGGGGTCACATTCCACACGACCATGTAACCAACAAAGCAGGAAAGAACGAAAACCGTCAATTGATCAAGAAATTCATTTTCCCCCTTCCATCCTAGTACAAGTAGAACTACTGAAAGTAATCCCAGCATAAGTCCGGGAGTAAAAAGGGAGCTTTTTTCGACTTGAATAGGTTGATGTTCTTTTTTCTTATCTGAATTACTCTTTTGTTGAACACTGACTTCAACTTTAGGCGGCGGCCATGATAGAATCCCTTCATCTAGTACAAGTGCCCCCCTTATAATTTCGTCGTCTTTATTGATAGAAAACTCTTGGGCATCTCCGAGTAATGTAACAAGCTTAACTAGATTATTTCCAAACAAACGACTGGATTGAGTTGCTAAACGTGATGGCAAATCAGTGTAACCCAAAATTGTGACTCCATGCACGGTGATCTTTTTGCCTTTTTCAGTTAACTCACAATTTCCCCCACCCTCAGCAGCCAAATCAACGATGACCGAACCCTGCTTCATGCTCTTGACCATTTCTTCGGTTATTAAAACAGGTGAGTCCTTTCCAGGAATCATCGCAGTGGTTATAATAACATCAACCTCCTTCGCCTGCTCAGCAAAAAGTTTCATTTCTGCATCGATAAATTCCTTACTCATGGTT
>MDSZ01214096.1_pt1 | contig 11846 bp, 8 predicted proteins | sample 811201 | NCBI WGS metagenome assembly MDSZ01 (sample SAMN05326647, study PRJNA326480) | marine metagenome | isolation source: seawater | place: Indian Ocean: North | collected 2010 | reverse complement strand
GTTGGAGATTTTGGTTTTGCATTAGGAATTTTTTTAATCTTTTATTTATTTGGAACTGTAAATTATTCAGAAGTATTTCAACAAACTCCACAAATAATTAATAAAGAACTATTATTTCTTGGTTTAAATTTTAAAGCAATTGACCTTGTTTGTATTCTTTTATTCATTGGTGCAATGGGTAAATCAGCTCAAATTTTTTTACACACTTGGTTACCTGATGCTATGGAGGGCCCAACTCCTGTATCAGCTTTAATACATGCAGCAACAATGGTTACTGCAGGAGTTTTTTTAGTAGTTAGATGCTCGCCTATATTTGAATATTCTCAACTTTCATTAAATATTATTACAATTATAGGAAGTGTAACTGCTTTTTTTGCTGCAACAATTGCTTTAGTTCAGACTGATATTAAAAAAATAATTGCTTATTCCACGTGTAGTCAATTAGGATATATGTTTTTTGCAGCTGGCGTTGGTGCTTATAATGTCGCAATGTTTCATCTGTTTACCCACGCTTTCTTTAAAGCATTACTTTTTTTGGGCTCTGGGTCAGTTATTCACTCTTTTAAAGATGAGCAAGATATAAATCAAATGGGCGCTGTTTATAGAAAATTACCTTATACGTGGATTTTAATGATAATTGGTACTCTCGCTTTAACTGGGTTTCCTTTTCTTTCGGGTTTTTATTCTAAAGATGCAATTATAGAATTTGCTTATCTCAGAGGAAATTCTGTTGGATATTATGCAGCTTGGATAGGAGTTATAACCGCTTTTTTAACTTCAATTTATTCATGGAGGTTAATTTTTAAAACGTTTCATGGATCATTTAATAACAAACAAATGCAAATTGAAAACATTCATGAGTCTCCTATGGTAATGATTATACCATTAATTATTTTATCAATAGGAGCAATTTTTGCAGGTTACCTATTTAAAGATTTATTTATTACACATGGTGAAGACAGTTATTTTTGGGCTGAGTCTATAAAATTTTTAAAACCTTTGAGCACAGATCACCCTCCATTGTGGTTTATTCTAACAACTCCAACATTAGTTTTAATTTCCATACCATTGGCATATTATCTATTTGTTAAAAATAAATACTTATCAGAGGCATTAGTTGAGTCGAATAAACCTTTGTATAATTTTTTAATTAATAAATGGTATTTTGACGAATTGTATAATTTTATATTTATTAAATCCTCAAAAAAAATAGGACTTTTTTTCTGGAAAAACATTGATCTTAAAATTATTGATAGATTTGGTCCTGATGGTGTCGCATCACTATTCAAAGATCTTTCAATTAAAGCAAGCAAATTCCAAAGTGGATTTATTTATCAATATGCATTTATGATATTGATTGGTTTTTCTGCACTATTAACTTATTTGATTTTATATTAATGGATTTTCCAATTTTATCTTCTTTGATTCTTCTTCCTTCTATCGGCGCTTTATTTTTATTATTTTCTAAAGATCAAAGTTCTAACACTGGAAAATATGTTGCTTTATTCACATCATATGTAAATTTTTTGATATCAATTTATTTGTGGTTTTTATTCGATCCAAACTCGTCTAATTTTCAATTTGTTGAAGAAAGGGAATGGTTAAAAGGATTTATTAATTATAAAGTTGGTATAGATGGAATTTCAATTTTATTTATTATTTTAACAACTTTTGTAACACCGCTTTGTATTATATCAGTAAACAATACAATAAAAAATAGATTAAGAGATTTTCTAATTGCAATATTGGTAATGGAAAGTTTTATGCTAGGAGTGTTTTGTTCACTTGATTTAGTAATTTTTTATTTATTTTTTGAGGCGGGATTAATTCCAATGTTTTTAATTATCGGAATTTGGGGAGGAGCAAGAAGAGTTTATTCAGCTTTTAAATTTTTTTTATATACTTTACTTGGATCAGTTTTGATGTTAGTTGCGATAATATCAATATACTGGATTACAGGAACAACTGATGTAATTAAACTTTATGAAATTGGCATTGATTACAAATACCAAAATTTACTATGGTTGGCCTTCTTTAGTTCATTTGCAGTTAAAACACCAATGTGGCCTGTCCATACTTGGTTACCCGATGCACACGTAGAAGCTCCAACAGCAGGCTCAGTTTTGTTGGCAGCAATTTTATTAAAAATGGCTGGTTATGGTTTCATTCGTTTCTCTTTAGGTTTATTTCCTTTGGCTTCAGAAACATTTACACCTTTAGTTTATATTTTAAGTTTAATTGCAATCATCTACACATCTTTGGTTGCTTTAATGCAAGAAGATATGAAAAAATTAATAGCATATTCATCAGTAGCTCATATGGGTTTTGTCACATTAGGAATTTTTACTATTACACAACAAGGGATTGAAGGAAGTATAATACAAATGTTAAGTCATGGATTTGTCGCTGCAGCATTATTTTTTTGTGTGGGAGTAGTTTACGACCGCATGCATTCAAGATTGATTGCAACATATGGAGGACTAGTTTCTGTTATGCCAAAATATTCAATTTTATTGATGGTATTTACTTTAGCCGCAATAGGGTTGCCTGGCACCACAGGTTTCGTTGGTGAATTTTTGATTTTAATCGGTGCCTTTAAAGATAATTTTTTAGTAGCTGTTATTGCAAGTTTAGGAGTAATTTTAGGAGCTGCATATATGCTATGGCTTTATAGAAGAGTAGTTTTTGGAGAATTAGTAAATAATAATCTTTTAAACATTAAAGATTTAGACAATTCAGAAAAATTTATTTTATGGAGTTTAGCTATACCAATATTATTTTTTGGTTTTTATCCAGAATTATTAAACAATACAATTGAAATATCAGTTAATGATTTAATAGAAAATTATAATTTTAATTTAAATATGTACACTCCAGAGGTTAAATAAATGAACAATCTAAATTATATTTTACCTGAGATTTTTATATCACTCTCAATAATGTTTTTACTAATTTTAGGAGTTTTTAAAAAAAAAAGTTCAAATTTAGTACATTATTTTTCCATTGGTTTTTTATTAATTACAGGAATTTTAATATTTAATAATTCGTTAGATTTAAATATTACTTTATTTAGAGGAAGTTACATAATTGACAGTCTTTCATCTTACATGAAAATTCTTACGATTTTGGGAGGTGCAATAGTTTTGTCAATTTCCAGAAAATATCTCAAATTATTTAAAATTTTTTTAATTGAATATCCAATTTTAATACTTTGTTCTATTCTAGGAATGATGGTAATGATAAGCTCTAATGATCTAATTGTTTTTTATGTTGGACTTGAATTACAATCATTAGCTTTGTATGTTCTAGCGTCTTTTAATAGAGATCAATTAAAATCATCTGAATCTGGTCTTAAATATTTTGTGTTGAGTGCACTCTCATCTGGTTTATTGCTTTATGGTTGTTCATTAATATATGGTTTTTCAGGATCAACAAACTTTAATTTAATAAGTCAATCAATTAACTCTGATAATCATTTCCTTACTTTTGGTATCGTTTTTATTTTAGTAGGATTGGCTTTTAAAATATCTGCTGTACCATTTCATATGTGGGCTCCCGATGTATATGAGGGGTCACCAACCTCAGTAACACTATTTTTTGCAATAGTACCGAAAGTTGCTGCATTAACTATTTTTATTAGATTTTTATATGTTCCATTTATTAATGTGATTGATCAGTGGCAAACTATTATTGTTTTTCTTTCAATTGCTTCAATGATTTTTGGTGCTGTTGCAGCTATTGGACAAAAAAATTTAAAAAGACTTATTGCTTATAGTTCTATAGGACATATTGGCTATTCTTTAGCGGGCTTAGTTCCAGGAACTAATGATGGAATACAAAGTTCAATAGTCTATATATCAATATATATCGTCATGAATTTTGGATTTTTCAGTTGCTTATTAATGATGAAAAGAAATGATAAATATTTTGAGACAATAGATGACTTATCTGGATTATCTAAACATCACCCTGTTTTATCTTTATCAATGTTGATAATACTTTTTTCATTGGCTGGAATACCTCCATTAGCAGGATTTTTTGCTAAGTTTTATATATTTAAATCAGTGATAGAAGAGTCAATGTATTTTTTAGCTATTGTTGGTCTACTTTCAACAGTAATTGCAGCTTTTTACTATTTGAAGATAATTAAAGTAATATACTTTGATGAAGAGAAAGAAAAATATGATACCGATCATAGTCTTTGGTTGAAAATATCTTTAACATCTTCAACATTGTTAATTCTTTTGTATTTTATCTTTCCTAGTAAGCTAGTAGAGATAGTATCAAGAATTAATATTATTTGATGAAATTAAAAAGATTCGATTATAAAATAATAAATAGTACAAATGATTTAGCTATTAAGCTTATTAAATATTCAAAAAATAAATCAGGAATTATAGTCGCAGAAAAACAAAAAAAGGGAAGAGGTCGATATGGAAAAAAATGGATATCTTATAAAGGCAACCTATTTGTAAGTATTTTTTTTCCTATAAGCAATGTTAGATTATCTTTAACGAAATTGACTACAATAAACTGTTTATTGGTTAAAAAAGTAGTTTCAAATTTTTATAAAGGTAAAATTTTTATAAAAAAACCAAATGATTTGCTAATAAATAAAAAAAAAAATTTCAGGTATATTACAAGAAGTATTCCATTATTCAGGTGATAAATTTGTTATTGTTGGCATAGGTATAAATTTGATAAAGAGTCCAAAAATAGCAAGTTATCCAACTACAAATCTTTCAGATTTAACAAATCTAAAAATTTCTTGTAATACTGTTGTTTTTAGGCTTAAAAAAACATATGAGAAATTTATTCCAATCCTTTTAAGATCTAATATAAAAAATATATATAAATTTAAATGATTATTGTTGGAGATATAGGAAATACTGAGACTAAAATTTGTTTAGTTGGCTCAAATAATAAAATAATTAAGAAAATAAATATAAGCACAAAACGAATTAATACATTAGCACTTCGAAATTCTTTTAAAATTTTAAAAATAAAAAATAAAATAATTAAAAAATGTTTATTTTGTAGTGTTGATCCTAAATCATTTAAAAAAATTAAAAATTTTTTATTTAAAATTTATAAAATTAAATGTTACGAGCTTAAAACTCTTAAATTAAAAAAATTAATTAATATAAAAGTCAACTATAATCAAATTGGTTCGGATAGATTAGCTAATGCAATTGGGGTAGTTAATTATAAAGATAATTTTATTATTTTAGATTTTGGAACAGCCACAACATTTGATGTTTTGGTAAAGAATTCATATTTTGGAGGCGTTATTGCTCCAGGAGTAAAATTATCTCTTAATACTCTATCAGATAAAGCAACTTTAATTCCTAAAGTTAATCTAAAAAAAACAAAAAAAGTAATTGGTTTAAATACAGATAACGCTGTTAGATCTGGTTTTTTTTGGGGTTATACAGGTTTAATTGACAATATAATTAATTTAATTAAGAAAGAGACCGGTAAATCTTTTAAAGTTTTTATAACAGGAGGATTTGCTAATTTGTTTAAAAATTCAATAACTTCAAAAGTTTCTTTAAATAAAGATATTACAATTAACGGACTGATAAAAGCTACAGTTTTGATTAAATAAATATGAAAGAAGAATTATTATTTTGTCCTCTAGGTGGTTCCGGTGAAATTGGAATGAATATGAATTTGTTTGCATATGGAAAACCAAGTGAACACAAGTGGATTATGGTAGATATAGGTGTGACTTTTGCTGATGATACTCTTCCAGGAATCGATTTGATATATCCTGATCCTGGATTTATTGTTGATAAAAAGGATGATCTCTTAGGAATAATTTTAACTCATGCTCATGAGGATCATATAGGAGCAATTGCACATCTTTGGCCTAAATTAAAATGTAAAATATTTGCAACTCCATTTACAGCTATATTGATAAAAGAAAAATTCAAAGAAAATCATATAGACATTACAAATCATTTAAAAATAGTCCAATTAAATGGTAATTTGACTTTAGGTCCATTTAAGATTGAATATATAACACTTACACATTCTATTTTAGAACCAAATGGATTGAGAATAGAAACACCCGCAGGTGTAATTTTACATACTGGAGATTGGAAAATAGATGACGAACCTCTAATAGGAGGAAAGATGAATTCAGATCGCTTAAAAGAAATTGGTAAAGACGGAGTTCTTGCTATGATTTGTGATTCTACAAATGTATTTAGCACAGGTAAATCTGGATCAGAATTAGATGTTCGAAAAAGTATGTTAAATATAATGAGTAGTTTAAAAAAAAGAATTATCATTACATCTTTTGCCTCAAATGTTGCGCGAATGGAAACAGCTTTTTATTGTGCAGAAAAAACTGGCAGACAAATTTCTTTGGTCGGAAGATCTATGCATAGAATATTTAAAGCAGCAAGACAATGTGGTTATTTAAAAAATGTTATTGAACCAATAGATCCTAGAGAGGCAAAAAATATTTCTAGAGAAAAAATTGTTTATTTATGTACAGGTAGCCAAGGAGAACCCATGGGAGCTATGATGAGAATTTCTAATTATACTCATCCAGACATACTTATTGAAAAAAATGATGCTGTTATTTTTTCATCTAAAATAATTCCTGGTAATGAAAAAAAATTATATAAATTACACAATCAACTTATAAAGAATGGTATTGAAGTGATATCAGAGGATAGTGAATTTGTTCATGTATCAGGACATCCTAACAGGGAAGACCTTAAGGAAATGTATAATTGGGTAAAACCAGAATGTGTAATACCAGTCCATGGAGAACATAGACATATGATAGAGCACATAAATTTTGCAAAAGAAATGAAAGTTCCTAATCCTGTTCAAGTAGAAAATGGTGATATAGTCAAATTATCTCCTGGTAATCCTCATGTATTTGATAAAGCTCCAAGTGGCAGACTATATCTCGATGGCAATGTAAGTGTTGAAGAAGATTCTCAATCAATAAAAGATAGAAAAAATTTGAGTGCAAATGGATATTTAGAAGTTACAATTTTAATTAAATCAAAAAGCAGTATTCACAAAACACCAATATTGACTTTTAGAGGTATACCAGTAATTGATGTAGATGAATTTACTTATGGATTAGAGGAAGTAATCGAAAAAACAACCAGAACATTTTCCATAGGAAATAAAAAACAAGAACACAACTTAATTGATGCTTTAAAAATTGTATGTAGAAGATATACTAAAGAAATGACTGGAAAAAAACCTTTTACAAATATTAATCTAGTACAAATTTAAATTTAAGATATTCATTAATAAAATGTACATTTCAAAATCATTTATACCAATTTTAAAAAATATACCTTCAGAAGCTAAGATTAAATCTCATAGATTAATGCTTAGAGTAGGTATGATTAAGCAATCATCAGCGGGCATTTATTCATGGTTACCTTTAGGTTTTAGAGTAATGAAGAAAATAGAAAAAATTGTAAGAGAAGAACAAAATAAAATTGGAGCTCAAGAAATTTTAATGCCTACAATTCAATCAAGCGATATATGGAAAGAAAGTGGTCGATACGAAGATTACGGTGAAGAAATGCTTAGAATTAAAGACCGTCAAAATCGTGAAATGCTCTATGGACCAACTAATGAAGAACTTGTTACTGATATATTTAGATCTGCAATTAAATCTTATAAATCGCTACCACAACTTTTATATCACATACAATGGAAATTTAGAGACGAGATTAGGCCAAGATTTGGAATAATGAGGTGTAGAGAATTTTATATGAAAGATGCATATTCATTTGATATAAACGATGAGGAAGCTTTTTTTTCTTATAATAAATTTTTTTTATCTTATTTAAATACTTTTAAAAGATTAGAACTTATTGCAATACCTATGGCAGCAGACACAGGTCCAATTGGTGGAAATCTTTCACACGAGTTTATTATTCTTGCTGAAACAGGTGAGAGTAAAATTTTTACTGACAAAAGAATTTTTGATGTAAATAGTGATGGTACGAAATTAGAAAAAAAATCATTAGAAAATTTAAGAAAGAAATATGAACAATTTTATTCAGTCACAGATGAAAAATTTGATAAGAAAGAATTTGAAAAAAAAGTTTCTGAGTCAAATCAATTGATAACAAAAGGCATTGAAGTTGGACATATATTTTATTTTGGAGATAAATACTCAAAACCAATGGGCGCATCGGTAGATTTACCAGGTGGAAAAAAAGATTTTGTTAAAATGGGCTCTTATGGAATAGGAGTATCAAGACTTGTTGGTGCAATAATAGAAGCCAGATATGATGAAAAAAAAGAAATCATGAAATGGCCAATTTCTGTTGCTCCATATGATGTCTCTATAATTCCTATAATAAATAAAAATGATACCTCAGCATTAAATATAGCAAACAATATAAATATAGAATTAGAAAAAAATAATATTGAGACAATAATAGATGACACAGACGAAAATTTTTCCTCAAAAATTAAAAAAATGGATTTAATTGGATCTCCTTTTCAGATTATTATAGGAAAACAAACCGATGGAGATTTATTAGAATTCAAAGAAATTGGAAAAGAGTCACAAAAACTTAAATTAAAAGATATTGTAAATATCATAAAAAAACAAAAAGAAAAAAATTGATTTCTACATTAGAAAAAGAAATTACATTAAGATTTTTAAAAGCCAGAAAGAAAGATGGTTTCTTGAATATAATTTCTATTTTTTCATTTATTGGAATAAGTCTTGGGGTTGCAGTTTTAATTGTAGTGATGTCTGTTATGAATGGTTTTCGAACAGAATTGATTAATAAAATTGTTGGGTTTAATTCTCATATTACAGTTAAACCTTATGAAAATAGAATAGAAATAAATAAAAATGAACAAAATAAATTAAACTTAATTTCAAAAAATTTAATGTTAAGTAATTCAGGTGAAGCCATTATTATAAAAAATAATGTAACTAAAGGAATAGCTTTAAGAGGATATACTGATAAAGATTTTTCAAATTTAGAAATTATTAATAGAAAAAGCTTTTTAGGTGATAAAAATAATTTAACTAAAAATTATATTTCACTAGGTAAAGAGTTAAGTTTTACTTTAGATCTAAAAATTGGCGACAAAATAACAATAATGTCGTCTAATGGTGTAGAAACAATAATTGGAAATCTTCCAAAACAAAAAACTTTCATTGTCTCATCTCTTTTTGAAAGTGGATTAATTGATTTTGATAATAATATAGCTTTTATTAATTTAGATACCTTAGAAGATTTTTTTAATTTAAATGATAAAAATAGAAATTTAGAAATTTATCTCAAAAATCCACAAAATATTGAAAATCAAAAAAAAATGGTTCAAAAAATATTTCCAAACGAATTTGTATATAGCTGGTCTGATATGAATAATTCTCTATTTTCGGCTTTAAAAGTTGAAAGGAATGTGATGTTTATAATCTTATCATTAATAATTATTGTTGCAGCATTTAATATTATCTCAGGTCTAACAATATTAGTAAAAAATAAAACACGTGAAATTGCCATTTTAAAATCGATTGGTGTTTTAAATAAATCTATTATTAAGATATTTTTTTTAATTGGAACTATAATAGGTACATCAGCTACTATTTTTGGAATTTTTTTAGGTGTAACTTTTTCAATGTATGTTGAAAAATTACGTCAATTTTTAAGTACTATTTTTAATATAAGTTTATTTCCAGAAGAAATTTATTTTTTAAGTACTATGCCATCTGAAATAAATCCAATATCAATTTTAATAATTTCTTTAAGCTCTATATTAATTACAATTATTGTTTCAATTTTTCCTGCAATAAAAGCTGCAAAACTAGATCCAGTTAAGGGGTTAAAATATGAATAATTTAATTAATCTTAAAAATATATCTAAAACTTTTTTAAATGAAAAAAAAATTTTGGTTTTAAAAAAAATAAATTACTCTTTTTCTAAAGGTAAAGTTTATTCATTGATGGGTCCATCGGGCTCAGGAAAATCTACTTTACTGAATATTTTATCCATGATTGATAAACCTTCTAAGGGTTCTTTAATAATTGATAATAAAGAGATAAATTTTTCTAATACTTCAATTAACGATAAAATTAGATCTAAAAAAATAGGTATTATTTATCAGCAAAATAATTTATTACCTGATTTTACAGCCTTAGAGAATGTTTACCTTCCAAGTCTAGCTTTAGGTAATAATAGAAAAAAATCTATCGAAAAAGCTAAGTCAATAATAAAAAAAATTGGTCTTTCTTCTAGAGAAAATCATTATCCTTCAGAATTATCTGGTGGTGAAATGCAAAGAATCGCAATTGCTAGAGCACTAATAAATGAACCAAATATTTTATTGGCAGATGAACCCACTGGTAGTTTAGACCAATCTACAGCAAAAGAAGTTTTTAAAATTTTAAAAAATCTTAAAGAAAAAAACAGATTAATAATTTATGCAACTCATAATAGATTTTTTGCAAATATGGCTGATTGCAAATTAGAAATGATTGATGGTAATATAAAAACTATCAATGGCAGAATTAAATAATCAAAATTTTAATCATATTAAAATACACACTCAATATTCAATTTGTGAAGGCGCAATTAAAATTGAAGAATTAAAGGAATTTTGTAAAACAAATAAAATTCCGTGCCTGGGTTTATCTGATACATCTAATTTATGTGGCTCTTTAGAGTTTTCAGAAAATTTATCTAAAATTGGAACACAACCGATAATTGGAACTCAAATAAATTTTAAATTTAAAGATACAATCGGCCTTTTACCTTTAATTGCATTAAATGAAAAAGGATATAAACGTATCGTTGAATTATCATCAAAATCTTATTTAGGTAACAACGAATCCTCTATTCCTTATTTAGATATTAAGGAAATACTTAGTAATACAGAAGGAATGGTTCTTTTGTCAGGTACGGTACACGGATTATTTGGAAAATTATTTGAAAAAGGTCAAGTAGACGAAATCAATAGATTATATAAAAACTTATCATCGGAGTTTAATGATAGATTTTATTTAGAAATTCAAAGACATGGTGATCAAAATGAAATTGTTTTTGAAAAATTCAATCTTGATACTTCTTTTAAGTTAAAGATTCCAATAATTGCTACTAATGAAGTTTTTTATTTGACAACAGATATGCATGAGGCTCATGATGCTTTAACATGTATTGGTTCCAAAACTTATATAAACGAAAAAAATAGAATAAGATATAGTAAGCAACATTATTTTAAATCTAACAAGGAAATGAGAGAATTATTTTCTGATCTTCCTGAAGCTTTAGAAAATAATTATAACTTGCCTTTTAGATGTAATTTTAGACCTCAATTTTCAAAACCAGTTCTTCCAAATATTAGTTCTGAAAAAGGTGTTAGTGCTGATGAAATACTAAAAAAAGACTCACTAGATGGTTTAAAAGAAAAATTTTTAAAAGTTTTTAAAATTGATACAAAAAACATAGAAAATAATAAAGATTTTGTGAAATATAAAGATCGATTAGATCATGAATTAAAAATTATAATTGAAATGAAATATCCAAGTTATTTTTTAATTGTATCAGATTATATAAAATGGGCTAAGAAAAATAATATCCCTGTTGGTCCTGGGAGGGGGTCTGGAGCTGGATCTTTAGTAGCTTGGTGTTTGTCAATAACTGATGTTGATCCAATAAAATTTAATCTAATTTTTGAAAGATTTTTAAATCCTGATCGTATATCAATGCCAGATTTTGATATAGATTTTTGTGAAGAAAAAAGAGATTTAGTTTTTAAATATTTAACAAAAAAATACAAAGAAAGTGTTGCTCACATAATAACATTTGGAAAATTAAAAGCTAGAATGGTAATT
>MDSZ01167265.1_pt1 | contig 11846 bp, 10 predicted proteins | sample 811201 | NCBI WGS metagenome assembly MDSZ01 (sample SAMN05326647, study PRJNA326480) | marine metagenome | isolation source: seawater | place: Indian Ocean: North | collected 2010 | reverse complement strand
GGGTATGGCTGTTCGCCATTTAAAGTGGTACGCGAGCTGGGTTTAGAACGTCGTGAGACAGTTCGGTCCCTATCTGCCGTGGACGTTTGAGATTTGAGAAGAGCTGCTCCTAGTACGAGAGGACCGGAGTGGACGAACCGCTGGTGTTCCGGTTGTCATGCCAATGGCATTGCCGGGTAGCTATGTTCGGACAGGATAACCGCTGAAAGCATCTAAGCGGGAAGCCCCCTTCAAGATGAGATCTCACTGGACGTAAGTCCCTAAAGAGCCGTTCAAGACTAGGACGTTGATAGGCTGGGTGTGTAAGCGTTGTGAGGCGTTGAGCTAACCAGTACTAATTGCTCGTGAGGCTTGACCATATAACGCCAAAGACGTTGTATGACGAGAGATTGGATGACGGATAAGTTATCGATAAAGACATAGAAGAGATAGTAGTATTACCTGAGTATCACAGATTCGAATGTTAATGTTCAGAGGAACATTAACGACCAGTTTAGCTTGGCAACCATAGCGAGATGGAACCACCTGATCCCATACCGAACTCAGAAGTGAAACGTTTTAGCGCCGATGGTAGTGTGGGGTTTCCCCATGTGAGAGTAGGTCATTGCCAAGCGTCTAATACGAAGCCCCGTGGTTGTTTAACTGCGGGGCTTTTTTATTGTGATTGAGAAAGTATGACCTACTCTCGAGTAGGGCGAGACGCGTGAAGAAAAGCAGCCCAGTGGCTGCTTTTTAGCCAGCGAGCGGCGGGGCTTGTAGCGCCGACAGGCCATTGCCAAGCGTCTAATGAATAAGCCTCACCCTTTTGGGTGGGGCTTTTTTATTGCCTGTTTAAACTAGCCCTTGCTAGCCCAGCACTTTATAATTAAGGCTCGGAAATAAAGTTGAGAAATTAACTATGATTACTATCTTCTTGATAGCCGTCTTAATTGCCTTTTGTCTCATCATGCTAAAAGTAGTGTTGTCACTGCGGCAGCAACAAAAACATCGTCAAGCAACCAATCAACAACGTATTGAGAATTTACAATCGATGCTTAAACAGCAGTATGAGCATCGGGTGGATAGTATTCATGTTATTGCCAATGCTATGGATGAAGGGCAGTGTGAATATACCGAAGGTTGTATTCGTTTAAAGCATCTGATCGGACAAATAGATCCAGACATGCTAGCACAGGACAAATATCGCGTTATCGACACGATTTATACTGCCACGGAGCATATGCCTATTAAGGAGGACTGGAAAGCCCTCGACAAAAATATTCAAACAAAGCTCAGTAATGAACGCTATGCTTTAGAAGCGAAATATAAGGAAGATATAGAAGTTGCAGTTAAGTCTTTACGGGATTATGCGTTCCCTGCTTTTGGTGAACAATCATAAACTACTTATTTTAGCGCACGCTTGATACGAGCAACTGCTTCTTCTAATACGGCCCTTTGGCAACCAAAATTGAGTCGCATAAAGCGCTTATCATTGTAGTCCTTACCAACTGACATACCGACCCCTGCTGCTTCAAAGAAAGCGGCAGGGTTAGCCAAATTAAGTGCTGAAATATCTATCCAGGCTAAAAACGTTGATTCTAAGGGAAGCATTTCTATGCCCTCAATAGCGGCAAATTCTTGCATCAAATAATCGCGATTGCCGCGCAGATAATTAAGCAGTTGCGCGTGCCAATCATGCCCTTTTTGCAGTGCGGCAACAGTGGCCTCATAGCCAAAAGGGTTAATCTCAGAGACAATGCCATGCATCGCCGCCTTAAATTGTGACCTTAATGTGTCGTTAGGAATAATAGCCCAAGAACATGCTAACCCCGCCACATTATAAGTTTTGCTTGCCGCGCCTAACACCACACTATTAGTAAGTGCATACTCACTAATACTGGCATAAGGGATATGCTTTTTGTCCTGATCAAGAATCAGGTCGCAATGTATCTCATCTGATACCAAAATAAGATTGTTTTCCTGACAATAAGCATCAAGTTGCAGTAATTCATCGCGACTATAGACACAGCCACCTGGATTTTGTGGATTGCAAAAGAGCATGACTTTGGCTTTATTTGTAGGCACCTCAGATAACCGGCTTGGATCGATGCGAAGGCGTTGCTGAGCATAAGTCATGGGTAATAAATAAGGCTGTTTACCGCAATTAACAGGCACTGTATGAAAATAGGGGTAGACTATTTCTGGGGTTAGCACATGGCTATGTTGGGTGGAAAAAGCCAGACAGGAAAGATGCATGCTGGCCACAACACCCGGTACCCAGAGTATCCATTCTGGTTGAATAGTCCAGTTATGCTGTTGCTGATAGTAATCAACAATAGCTTGATTCCAGTCGTGGCTTGGTTTGGTATAGCCGAAAATACCGTGCGCCAGTCGTGATTGCATTGCTTCAACAATCTCAGGGGCGGCTTCAAAGTCCATATCAGCCACCCAAAGAGGAATAATATCCGCTGGGTATTTATCCCATTTCTGCGAGTGGGTACCAGTACGATTGGTTGTTTTGTCAAAGTCAAAAGGTATGCTCACTAGGAACTCCAAGTCGGTTGCCTGTACTCAGTGAAAGGCTTATCATAATCTGTAAATGCAGGCGTAATAAAACGCTCCTTAATTGAAGTGAATGTAGCATAAAATGCACCCTGTTATATGCTTTTATGTACGTCATTAACTAAAAAATTTGTTAACAATATGAACCTAAGTCATCCTCTTCCAGAAGCTATACGTCTGCAATATCTAGACGCTATGGGTGTCAGTAGTTGGCTGCCAGTGCAAGCTGGCGTTGGTGGTGCTGGGCCAGTGTGGCAGGCGCAAGCCAAGCAGGATAATGAAGCACCTAAGCCAATCACTCCAGTGTCGGTTCCCGCGTCTCCAGTAGAGGTTGATGTTAGCCAACATGCAACGGAGAAACACACAGCTACCCCAATAGAGGAACCCCCTCCTATAGGTATTACTGCCAGCGCTGCCAAAGAGCAGGCTCAGGCAATGCGTGATAGCTTGTTGCAAGAGACCGTGGTGCCAGCAACGCAGGCCAAGCCAGCGGTTGCTGAAACAGTTGCCGCAAAGCCTAAGTCTGATGATCTAATTGAGCCAATGCACTTAAGCTATAGTTGGTATAGTGAAGGTGTGCTAGTAATCAATGAGATACCACTGCAAGATGGTGCCGCCATGACGGCTTCTTTAGCACAGCTCCAGACCGCTATGGTAAATGCGTTAAAAAACAGCAAAGCTGTTATGCCCCAAGCCCAAGGTGAATTCCATTGGCCCCTAGTACCAGGAGCACATGGTGACCAATCACAGACGGGTGCCCAACAAGCCCTACACTACCAATTACAGAAGTTGCTGAAAGATAAGCCCATTCAGCAAATGCTGCTGATGGGGCAACGTTGTGCCGAGCTATTACCTGTTGGCATTAATCAACCAGGCAAAGTGTATACTGATAAGCAGTGGCCTGGTGTGCAAATACTAATGACCCACAGTCTGCATCAACTTTTGAAAATCCCAGCCAATAAAGCTGAAGCTTGGGCGCATATGCAGCCACTATTAACAACTAATGAAGGTTGATATTCAAATACTAGGCGCTGCAGTGGCACCTGATATTGTCCAACAATTAGCAAACTTACCCCATTTGTCTAATGAACCACATTGGACACAATTGCAATTACAGAAAGCTTGTGCAGGCCCAGAACAGGTATTAGGGCTGTTTGTTAATAGGGATATTGTGGGCTATATGGTGGCCGCACAAGCACTTGACCAGGCTGATATACATACTTTATTTATTGCCACTAATTGGCGCGGACAGGGCTTGGCTAAAGTGCTATTGCAAGCCATGCTAGACAGGTTAAAACAACAGGCTGTGACCCAGGTATTTCTTGAAGTAAGGAAGGGCAACCAAGTGGCACAAAACTTATATCAAGACTATGGTTTTGCTGTCACTGGTGAGCGGGTGAACTATTATACCAATGCTGATGGCAGTCGAGAAAACGCAATACTTATGTCAGCCTACTTGTAAACAGGCTATATTTTCTATTACACTGTCAAAGCGGCTTCAGCGAACTTTACCCGGGAGCACGGCGAGCCAGCACTTCTGGCCCTGTGGTGTTCCGTAGTAAGCTCGCTGAAGCCGCCGATATTTCTGGCTTAGGCTAATTTATCCGTAGCGACTTTATAGTCCGGATCTTCAATAACATTCACTTCCACCAAATCACCTGCCTTTGCCAATAAGCGTATACATTCTGGGCTAAGGTGGCGTATGTGTAACTTTTTCCCTGCTTTGATATAGCGTTCCGCCAAAGTATCTATGGCTTCCAGACCTGAATGATCAGCAACACGAGAACGCTGAAAATCAATAATCACATCATCAGGGTCTTGGCTAGGGTCAAATAGCTCAAGGAAGTTTTGCACAGAGCCAAAGAAAATAGGGCCACGCAGATAATAGATTCGACTTCCATCTATATCCTCATGGGTTACTTGAGTATGTTTGGCATGTTTCCAGGCAAATACCAAAGCCGAGCAAATAACCCCAACGATTACGGCAATAGCCAAGTCAGTGGCGACGGTAACACCTGACACAAGTACAAGGACAAAGGCATCGGATTTTGGAATCTTAGGGATAATACGGAAACTTGACCACTCAAAGGTACCCAGCACCACAATAAACATAACCCCAACCAGAGCAGCCACAGGAATCATTTCTATTAAGGGCGAGGCTACCAGAATAAAGGCCAATAAACACAGGGCAGCAGTAATACCAGATAAGCGGCCACGGCCACCGGAGTTAACATTAATCATACTTTGGCCAATCATGGCACAGCCACCCATACCACCAAATAAGCCTGTTGCCGTGTTGGCAAGACCTTGGCCAACACATTCTTTATTACCACGACCACGGGTACCGGTAATTTCATCTACCAAGGTCAAAGTTAGAAGTGATTCAATCAGGCCAATGGCTGCAAGGATTAGAGCATAAGGAAAAATTATCGCTAAGGTTTCCAAGTTATAGGGCACCTCAGGAATATGGAAACTAGGCAAACCACCAGCAATGGAAGCAATATCACCCACTGTTTTGGTATCCAGACTAAAACCAATCACTAAAACACTTACCACAACAATGGCCGCCAAAGAGGATGGAATTGCTGTGGTAAAACGTGGCAGATAGCGAATAATTATCATAGTTAGGGCAATCAAACCCAGCATTAAATACAGCTGCTGGCCTTCTAACCAACGCAGAGCACCATCGTCATCAAGGAATTTAAATTGGGTTAATTGGGCTAAGAAAATAACAATGGCTAAGCCATTTACAAAACCTAGCATTACTGGATAGGGTACCATGCGGATAAATTTACCTAGGCGTAAAATACCCGCCGTAATTTGCAAAATCCCCATTAACACCACAGTGATAAATAGGTACTCCACACCATGTTCAGCCACCAAACTAACCATGACCACAGCCAGTGCCCCAGTGGCACCCGAAATCATCCCTGGGCGACCACCAAATACAGCGGTAATTAAGCCCACCATAAAGGCGGCATACAAGCCAACTAAAGGCTCAACACCAGCAACAAAAGCAAATGCCACAGCTTCTGGTACCAGCGCTAAAGCGACGGTAAGGCCAGAAAGAATATCGTTTTTGGCATTCGCTGGCGCGCGACTAACTAAATCAAACATGGAATATCCTGCACTAAGCGGGTTGAATGGCGGCCTGATAAATTAGGCCTAAATGAAGGGCACAAATTATACAGGATGGGGTGTTTTTTTGCTAATACAGGGCTGGTTTTTAAGCCAATAAACTGGTCTTGTTAAGTTTGGTTTTTTTATCTTTTAAGCTTTGATTGTTTATCGTGTCAAGATCAGGGAAAATAGTCACCATTCACTATCATATGGATAGACTTTCCAATTCCGGATAGCTTTGTTGGCATATTTGGCTGCTCTCAAACTAGCCTAAATTACGAATCATCCACATAGTTGCAGAGCTAAAATCAGCTTTGCAAAGAGTGTATTTACTAATACCAACGAAAAGATGACATGCATGTTAGATCAGAACTTTCTAGCCAAGGTTAATAAACGTAGAACCTTTGCCATTATTTCTCACCCTGATGCGGGTAAAACCACGATCACAGAAAAGCTATTGCTATTTGGACAGGCCATCCAGCAAGCGGGTTCTGTAAAAGGTCGTAAGGGCGATAAGATGGCCACCTCTGATTGGATGGCTATGGAGCAACAGCGGGGTATTTCCGTTACTTCATCGGTGATGCAGTTTCCCTATCATGATCGCACAGTAAATCTTTTGGACACGCCGGGTCACGAAGATTTCTCGGAAGATACTTATCGTACCTTGACTGCTGTTGACTCCGTGTTGATGGTGATCGACGGTGCCAAGGGTGTGGAAGACCGAACCATTAAGTTGATGGAAGTTTGCCGTCTGCGAGACACGCCTATTTTTACCTTTGTAAACAAAATGGATCGCGAAGTCCGTGACCAAATTGAGGTGCTCGATGAGGTTGAGGATGTATTGAAGATTGCTTGTGCACCTGTGACTTGGCCCATCGGCATGGGTAAACAATTCCGTGGAGTTTATAATCTCTATACAGATACTATTCATCTATATACGCAGGGACAAGGGCACACCATACCTGATGACAAGCAAATCAAAGGCTTGGATTCGGCTGAGGCGGAGGCCGAGTTAGGGGATTTGATTGACGACCTGCGGGATGAAATAGAATTAGTCCGCGGTGCAAGTCATGAATTTGATTTAGAGTTATTTTTAGCGGGTCAACTGACACCAGTATTTTTTGGTACTGCCTTGGGCAACTTTGGTGTACGGGAAATGCTAGACTATTTTGTTGATTGGGCACCGGCACCGGAAGAGCGCAATGCAGGCTCACGTTTGGTAAAAGCCAACGAAGAAAAATTTACTGGTTTTGTGTTTAAAATTCAGGCCAATATGGATCCCAAACACCGTGACCGAATTGCTTTTATGCGCATTTGTTCAGGCTCTTATGAGCGAGGTATGAAAATGTATCATGCCCGGCTTGGTAAAGACGTAAAGATTGCGGATGCGGTTACTTTTATGGCCGGTGAACGAGCTAATGTCGAACAGGCTTACTCTGGGGATATTATAGGCCTACATAATCATGGCACCATTCAAATAGGGGATACCTTTACCCAGGGCGAAGAATTAAAATTCCGGGGTATTCCTCATTTTGCACCGGAGCTGTTCCGACGTGTACGGTTAAAAGATCCATTAAAAATGAAAGCCTTGCAAAAGGGCTTGCAACAATTATCTGAAGAAGGCTCCACTCAGTTATTTATGCCGAGCAAGAATAATGATCTGATTGTGGGTGCCGTGGGTGTTTTGCAGTTTGAGGTGGTGGCTTATCGTCTTAAGGATGAGTATAAGGTGGAGTGTATTTACGAACCTATTGGTGTGCATACAGCACGCTGGGTGGAATGCGATGATGCCAAAATGCTTGAGGACTTTAAGCGCAAAGCGGCGGATAATCTCGCTATTGATGGGGGTGGTCACTTAACCTATCTGGCACCTACCCGGGTGAATTTAAGTCTAACTGAAGAGCGTTGGCCGGAGATCCAATTCCGGGCTACTCGTGAGCACTAAGTGATGACTGCCGTGCAGCAACAGGATGCTCTTTTTGATAGCCACTGTCATTGGGATCACCCCAAGCTGCAGGCACTTCAGCCAGAATTATGGCAAGCTTGTGAAAACAACGGTGTGGGGCATCTCTTGGTGCCCGCTACCAAAGCCCACAACTGGTCTGACCTAATTAATCTGTGTAAGCAGCAACCCAATTGGCATTTAGCTTTGGGCTTACATCCCTACTTTATCGCTGAACATCAACCTGCACATATATCACAATTACAGCAACTAGTGACGACAGAAAACCCCGTAGCGATTGGTGAGATTGGTCTTGATTGGCACTTGCCTGAATCAACTTGGGAAGCACAGGAAACTCTATTTATTGAGCAGTTGCAATTGGCCCAGCAATCTCAATTGCCGGTTATTTTACATGTACGTAAATGCCACGACCGTGTGCTTAAACTAATCCGCCAACAGCGCTTTACTGATGGTGGTTTTGTGCATGCTTTTAGTGGTAATGAACAGCAGGCCAAGGCTTATGCTGATCTCGGCTTTAAGTTGGGTGTGGGTGGCACTATTACCTATCAGCGGGCTACTAAAACCCGGCAAATATTTAGCCGTTTACCTCTTTCTTGGTTAGTGTTAGAAACCGATGCACCAGATATGCCTATGTCCCATCAGACAGATCGTTTAAACCGCCCCGATGCATTAACCAAGGTTTTGGATGCCCTGACGGAACTGCGTGCCGAGGAGAGGACAGAATTAGCTCAACAAACCACGGCCAATTGTTTCCAGATCTTAAAGCTTGCTAGGCCCTAGTTTAGAGGCTCAAAACAACTTTCTTCAACAACTTTTTATACTCATCTATCAGTGGTTTTCCAGCCGCTGCAGGGAATCTATGAAAAATTCTATTTTACTTATTATTATTATTTAATGAAAATTATGTAATTAAATTGGTAAAAATGGCACCTAAATACTATAGTGATTAGCAACATATAAAATCCAATCAAAGGTGCTTAGGGGACAATTGGATGAGAGTTATTTTAATTACTTTATTGGTGGCACTTAACGTGCTCACCTGCAAGGCATTTGCCGTTAGCCCGGAAATAATATTTAAAGATGAACGGGTGTCAGTAGAAAAATATTTTAATGAAGGCAATACCACCTTAGAGCTTTATGCCGATTCTGAAACGGGCAAATCCCACTTCTTTATGTTTTGTAATGCCGATAATGAATTGCGAGCGGGTGTGGGGTTTAATCAAAGTGTTGATTTTTTCCCTGGCCGTCAGCAAATGCTTAATTTCTTTTCCCAAGAGGAGAAGTACTTATTTTCGGATTTAGCTAGTATTCAAAGTGCTGATAGCGGCTATCAATTTTTACTCTTGTATCCAGATAATATGCAGGCCAAACCCAAGCAGTCATTACGTTTAGTGGAAGCTTTGCAAAACGATGTTGAACTCATTGTCAGAATGCCTTTTGTGGCCGATGGTTTAGTAGAAAGATATAGCTTAAAGGTGTCCCCTCTCGCCATAAGGCTATTGGCCGCTAGTTGCAAAACAACACCCGTAACCGTGATCACAGAAACTCAGAAGGAAACCCTTGAATAAGCTTTAGGGCTTGTATGGGTTCTCAATATCAATATCTACTGCTTGTGCATAGTTAGGAATTTGCACTTCTTTATCAGTAATGGTCAGCTCTGGACCATGTAAGACATTATGGCCAAACTGGTATATGGGGCGAGCGGTACCACGAATAGCTTCTTGCTCATATGCTTGGGCCTGCTCTTGAGCGCTTTCTCTGGCAGTTTGCCATGTTGTTACAGCTTTCTTACCATGTCTCTCTGCGAGTAATTCTTCGGTGCTTGTGGGTGACATTAACACCGCACTAGCGTTATTACCGCCAAAGCCCTTAGAATTAAGCATCACTGTATCCATACCTTGAGTACCAAACTCCATATGCTCAGACTGAATACGCAGATTACTGTTATGTACATCATCAGCCACATGATCAATGGTGGAAATTCCAGGTAAATAACCATAGTTCCAAAGGCCCAATGAAGTGATAAGCTGGTCACCACCAGCAGTACCTTGAGAATGGCCTAAGAAGGCTTTAATGGCACCCACTGGCCATGACTCAATACCAAAAGCTTTTGCTGTTTCATTTAGTACATGGGATTCGGTGACACGATTCTGTGGTGTTGAGGTGCCATGGGCTTGCACACAAGAGCGTTGACGTAAGGACTTTTCACCTTGTATTGCACGAGCCAACGAGCAGGCTTTGGCCATAGTAATATAGTTGCCAATTCCTGGGGCAGTAATAGATTTCTTAAAACCATCAGCATTAACAAACACACCTGGGACAGCGCCAAAGATTTGTGCTCCTAACTGCATAGCTAGACGATCACTTGCTAATACAATCCACTGTGATCCTTCACCCATGGTAAAACCACAGTTGCTAGAGAAAGGTCTTGAGGTGCGACGGAGGTCAGGGCTATCTACCCCATCTAGGGCACATAGCTCAGCATCCTCTGCCAGGGCTCCCATAGTCCGAAAGCCTTCCATTACCTCAGGGGTGATGGGGGCATCACTGCTACCCACAATGACTAGATCCCGTAAGCCTGACTTAATATCATTGACACCGTTTCTTAGGTTATAAAGAAAAGTGGCACAGGCGCCCAAAGACGAACCCACGGCACCGACGGAACCTAATAAATAAGCATTAACAAAGTCAGCTGGCATTTGCCCGTAGCCTAGGGGCAGTTGTTTGGAGGTAATACGTTTACCTTGAGTTGGGCTTTTTAATAAGCCACCCCAACCAGCATCATCAATTTGACCAATAGAATTACTGGCATAGACTGCAACCCGATCTGGCCCTAATTGATCCTGAATATCTTGCCAATCAATGCCCATAGAACGTAGAGCATCGGAAGCACCATAAACGGTCATTTGTAGACTACGAGGATGATTGCGTGATTGATATAGTGTGCCTGGGGCAAAACCATCAGGTAGTTGGCCTGCGGCACTCACAGGAGCGCGGCGGGTATCGGGAAGAATAGCTTCCAAAGCCCCCGTTACCCGGACACTAAAATCACCGTTTTCCAGGGGCGTTACTTGCCAGTTGTCTGGCACTTGCTTAGGCATCTGGCGTTGACGCAACTGAAAAGTAATTGCTTCGCCATCTTGGGAGCGAATCTGTGCCGCCTTATTTAGTACCAAATTCTCTATATCATAGGCATTGGTATTGATTTGGCGGATTAAGGTGCTGTCAAACAGAGATTGTTGCAACTGTTCACTAATTTGGCTTGCAGTCACATGGGCGCCACTAGATGCTAATTTATAATGACCATTGGCATAGGTTACTTGATTGGTTAGTGTCGCTAATCCAGTAAGCATTTCCATGCGTTGTTGCTGGCTAAGATGCTCGGCAATAAGACGACGATAGCTGTGATTAAAAGACGAACGGCCAGCGGCATTAATGCCCCCAAATCCAATAATGACAGGTAAGTTAGTCAAACAATGCCTCGCTAAATTTCATCGACTGCGTAAAGCAAACCATTCTAGCAGAGTGACAATGAAACTCTAGCCTGCGAAGGCTTAAATATGTCATTCTTCTTACAGTTTAGTGAATTCTGTGAATATTTAGATGTGCTTTGGTCGCTTGGCAACCTAATAAAACAACATATCCTTGTACACGCTGCTCGCCATCACCACTAAATTCAAAACAAAAGTGTCTTTGTATAGCAAGATGGCCTTTGTGATGGCGGCAGAAACGAATTTTTTGCAGGGCTACTGTATCATCCAATAGCTGAACATCTTGTTGCTGGCATTGCTGTTTGGCATAAATACGCGCTTGCTCTTTGGCGGCAATGGTATCCCACCAGAACCAAATGCCCACTATCAAGGGTAATAACAGCCAACCTAGATCCATAGTTTAGCCACCTGCCAATTTAACAGACACATAGCCACGCTTACTGAGTAGGGCTAGCACTTGGTCACGTTGATCGCCTTGGAGTTCCAAATTGGCACCTTTAATTGCGCCCCCGGTACTGGTCTTCTGTTTTAATTCCTTGAGCAACTTTTTCAGCTCAGTACCCGTTAAGGGCACGCCAGTAATAACAGTGACACCTTTGCCTTTACGACCCTTGGTTTCGAGGCGAATACGGACATTGCCATCGCCAGGACTAGGTTCTTGGTGGTTCTCATGGTCTGGGTTTATACGCCCAGTTTCGGTGGAATATACGAGTCGTCCCATAAGTGTTGGT
>MDSZ01078350.1_pt1 | contig 11847 bp, 11 predicted proteins | sample 811201 | NCBI WGS metagenome assembly MDSZ01 (sample SAMN05326647, study PRJNA326480) | marine metagenome | isolation source: seawater | place: Indian Ocean: North | collected 2010 | reverse complement strand
TTGTTTTAAATTCTTAATAGTTTAAAAACTTGTTTTGTCAAGCCATATACATGCCCCCATTAACATGTAATGTTTCACCATTTATATAGTTTGACTGATCTGAGGCTAAAAAAAGAACAGCATTTGCAATGTCTTCTGGTTCACCTAATCTTGCTGAAGGAATTTTTGAGACAATTATTTCTTTAAATTTTTCATCAATTTTATCAGTCATTGCTGTTTTAATAAATCCAGGTGAAATACAATTTATATTTATGTTCTTTTTAGCATATTCTATAGCTAAACTTTTAGACATTGCAACTATACCCGCCTTAGAAGCTGTGTAATTTGCTTGTCCTAGATTACCAGTATGACCTACAACTGAAGTTATGTTGATGACTTTTCCTGATTTATTTTTTAACATTTTTTTTATTGAAAATTTACTTAATAAATATGTTGAAGTTAAATTTATATCAATAACCTTGCACCATTCATCAAGACTCATTCTAATTGCTAAATTATCATTTGTGATACCTGCATTATTAACAATACAATCTAAACCTGCACCAAGTTCTGTCGAGGCATTTTCAATAAATTCTTCAATTTTTTCTGTTTGAGAAATATTAAATTTTAATATTTTGATATTTTTAAATTTTGTCTTCAACTCTTCAAGTTTTTCAATACGTGTGCCTGAGGCTAATATATTTGCACCACTTTCATAAAGTCTTTCTACAATAGAATTACCTATCCCACCTGATGCTCCAGTTACAATTATATTCTTATTTTTTAAATTACTCATATTTTTAGGTCTTTTATATCACTCTCACTGTTAATTGTATTTATTTTTATACTTCTATCTATTCTTTTAATTAATCCTGATAGTACTTTTCCAGGGCCGATTTCTATAAATTGATTATTTCCTTTACTAATCATATTAATTACACTTTCTCTCCACCTAACTCTACTTTCAATTTGATTAACTAATAACTTTTTTAACTCCTCTTTGTTTGAAATTTCATTAGCTGTTACATTTGAAATTAAGGTATTTTCACCATCCTTAAAATTTACTTTATCAAGTTCTATTTTCATTTGATGAGTTGCTTTATTCATCAATTTACAGTGGAATGGAGCACTAACAGGTAATTTAATATTTTTAATATTATTTTTTTTTAAAACATCTACGAAATTATCTAAATCTATATTTTTACCACTTACAACTATCTGCCCTACTGAATTATCATTAGCTATTTGAATATTAGAAATATTTTTATTTTCTAGTAAAATTTTTTCTATCATTTCAACTGTTGATCCTAAAACTGCCAACATTCCGCCCTCACCTTTAGGAACTGCGTTTTGCATTGCATCTCCTCTTATTTTTAAAAGTTTTATAGTCTCTTTAAAACTTAAATAATTTGCACAAGATAGAGCAGAATATTCACCTAAGGAATGTCCAGAAAAGTATTTTGCTTGATTTAAATCGATCTTAAATTCATTTTTAATTACACTAAAAATTGAATAACTAATCAAAAAAATTGCCGGTTGGGTATTAATGGTTAGATCTAATTCCTCTTTTGGGCCATCTAAAATAATTTTAGATAAAGGTAATTCCAAAGCGTTGTCTGCTTCTTTAAACAAGTTTTTAACTAAATCATATTTATCAAAAAACTCTTTTCCCATTCCTATTATTTGAGATCCTTGGCCTGGAAAAATTACTGAAAACATATAAAAAACCTATTTTTTTACTTTTTTTGCTATTGTAATTGAGGATTTATAATAGTATATCCTCACTTTTTATTAAAGAACTTAAATGAATTTATACGAGCACACTATTATAGCAAGGCAAGATACCTCACCTAGTGAAATCAAGCAACTAACTGAAAAATATTCTAAAATAGTTGAAAAAAATGATGGTGAGATAGTCCAAACAGAAAACTGGGGTTTATTAAATCTATCATATTTAATTAAAAAAAATAAAAAAGGTAGCTACATTCATTTCAAAATCAAATGTAATGGAAAGGTTATAGAGGAACTTGAAAAAAATGAGTCTTTAGATAAAAAACTTCTGAGATACCTCACTGTAAGAGTTAAAGATTTCGATCTAAATTCAAATTATTTTTCAAAAAAAGAAGATGGAGAAAAAAAGGAGACAGTTAGAAATTAATTATGCCTAAACGTCAGACTGGAAATAGAAAAAATAGACAAAATAATTTTGCAAAACTTAGTATTTTTCAGCCTAATAAATACAAGTTCAAAAAAAATTGTCCCTTATCAGTAAAAGGTGCTCCTAAAATAGATTATAAAAATATAAAGCTTTTAAAAAAATATATTTCTGAAAATGGAAAAATTTTACCGTCAAGAATTACAAATGTAAGTCAAAAAAAACAAAGAGAGTTATCTTTATCTATTAAAAGAGCTCGAAATTTAGCACTTTTGTAAAATGAAAGTAATTTTATTAGAAAATTTGAAGAGAATTGGATCAATTGGTGAAATAATTGATGTTAAAAGAGGGTTTGCAAGAAACTATCTAATATCAAATAAAAAAGCATTATACGCCTCAAAAGAAAACATTTTAGAAGTTGAAAAAATTAAATCTCAACTAGCAAAAAAAGATAACGATAAAAAAAAAGAAGCAAAACAAATATTTGAGAAAATAAATAAAAAAGAGTACAAAATAAAAAAACTGAGTACAGAAAATAATGAGCTTTACGGCTCTGTTAAACCTACTGAAATATCAAAACTAATTTTAGAAAAAGATAAAATTGAAATTAAACCCTCAATGATTCAACCTATTAAGGAAATAAAATCTTTAGGAAAATTTGAGGTAAATATTTCTTTACACTCTGAAGTTGATGCTAAAATAAGCATCAATGTAGAAACTGCAGAAAATATTCAATAATTATACAATTTTTTCCCCAGACCTTTTTTTAAATTTCTATTATTTTTTTTTAATATAGATTTTGATAATGGAAAATAACCTAAATTTAGTCAAAGATAATTTTAAAGAATTACCAAACAATATTGAGGCTGAACAATCTGTAATAGGTTCTATATTGGTAACTAATGAAATTTTTGATGAAATTAGCACGATAATTTCAAATGTTAATTTTTATGATCCTATGCATCAAAAAATATTTAGTGCCATTGAGAGCCTAATTTATAAAGGTATGTTGGCAAATCCTATTACATTAAAAAATTATTTTGAGGATGAGAAAGATGATTTAAATGTACCAGAATATTTAGTCAAAATTACAAAATTTTCTACATCTACAAGACAGGCAACCGAGTATTCTAAAATAATATATGACATGTTTGTAAGAAGAGAGCTAATTAAAATTTCTGAACAGACTATTGATACTGCTAAACTAAATGATTTGAATGTTAGTGGTCAAAATATAATTGAAAATTCTGAGAGATTATTATTTGACCTTGCAGAAAAAGGTTCTTTTAACTCCTCATTAATAAAATTTGATGAAGCAATGAAACAAACTATCGAAATGGCTTCGGCAGCTTACAAAAATGAAGAAGGTATAGTAGGTGTACCGACTGGCTTAAGAGACTTAGATGATAGACTTGGAGGTCTCCATCAATCAGATTTAATAATTATAGCAGGCCGTCCATCAATGGGAAAAACTGCTTTGGCAACAAATATTGCATTTAATGCAGCACAAAAATTACAAGATAATGGAAAAAAATCATCTATTGCTTTTTTTTCATTAGAAATGTCATCAGAACAACTATCCACAAGAATTTTAGCTGAACAATCGAGAATAAAATCTAATGATATAAGAAGAGGAAAAATTTCTGATGAACAATTTGATAAATTTATTGAAACCTCAAAAAATATTGCTGAATTACCTCTTTACATAGATGAAACACCTGCAATTAGTATTGCTGCTGTTGCTAATAGGGCAAGAAGAATAAAAAGGTTATTTGGTTTAGATATGATTGTAGTTGACTATATTCAATTAATGAGAGGAACTTTTAATAATAAAGATGGAAGAGTTCAAGAAATTTCTGAAATTACCCAAGGATTAAAAGCTATTGCAAAAGAATTATCTGTGCCTGTCGTAGCACTATCACAATTATCTCGAGCTGTTGAACAAAGAGATGATAAAAAACCTCAACTATCAGATTTAAGAGAGTCAGGTTCCATTGAGCAAGATGCAGATGTTGTTATGTTTGTGTATAGAGAAGCTTATTATTTAGAGAGAAAAGAGCCACGACCAGCAACAGTGGAACACGCTGAATGGCAAGCAAAAATGAATGAAGTATCTAATTTAGCTGAAATAATTATTGGAAAACAAAGGCATGGCCCAACAGGAAATATAATGCTGGAGTTTGAGGCGATGTTTACCAAATTTAAGGATACTCAAAACAGCTAAATTCAAATATAAAAGGGATAGAATGTTCGCCCAATTATATCAAAACACGATTGTAAAAAATCCAAAAATAATTTTTACAATTTTATTAATTATTTTAATTAGTTTTGGTTACCATGCTAAAGATTTTAGATTAGATGCGTCATCTGAAACTTTGCTCATTGAAGGAGATCCTGATCTTAAGTACCTCCAAGAAATTTCCGAGAGATATGGTTCAAAAGAATTCTTAATTCTTACTTATACCCCAAAAGAGGGAATGATCACGGATAATTCAATTAATAATCTTTTAAGTCTTAAATATAAAATACAAAGCTTAGATTGGGTTCATAGCGTAATTACTTTGTTAGATATACCGTTATTAAATAGTTCTGATGTCCCTTTACAAGAGCGACTTGAAAATTTTAAAACTTTAAAAGATGAAGATATTGATAAGAGCAGAGGTTTTAATGAGATTGTAAATAGTCCAGTTTTTAGAAATTTTGTAATAAGCGAAGACGGAAAAACAAGTGGTATTATTGTTAATATAAAGAAAAATATTGATTTGAAAGATTTAAAAAATAATTCAAAACAGGAGATTGAAAAATACAAAGACCAAATAAAAAAACAAAATCATCAAAATATTTTAGAAATTAGAGATGTGATTAAAAGCTACGAGAATATTGGTAAAATTCATTTAGGTGGTATCCCTATGATAGCTGATGACATGATGACATTTATAAAAAGTGATATTGTTGTTTTTGGTATAGGTGTTTTATTGTTTATCATTGCTACTTTATGGTTTGTTTTTCGAAAATTGATTTGGATTATAGTACCAATTAGCAGTTGTTTTTTTTCGGTTATAATTATGATGGGTATGCTGGGAATCCTGGGTTGGAAAGTAACAGTTATTTCTTCAAATTTTATTGCTCTTATGCTCATTTTAACTATGGCAATGAACATTCACATAAGTACTAGATTTTTACAATTAAAAGAAAATTATCCTAACAAAACTATTTTTGAATTAATTAATTTAACTACAAATAAAATGTTTTGGCCAATTGTATATACAGTTGCAACAACAGTAATTGCATTTTTATCTTTGATTTTTAGTGGGATAAAACCAATAATTGATTTTGGATGGATGATGACATTAGGACTAATAACTTCTTTTATAATTACATTTACATTATTACCTGCTTGTATAAATTTTGTGGCAAAAGAAAATATTTCTTTAAAGAAATATGAAGACTCAATAATTACATCTTTCTTTGCAAAAATATCTCTGAACAATAACAAAATTATTTTTTCTATTACAGGGGTGGTAATTTTATTAAGCTTAATAGGAATTAGTCGACTAGAGGTAGAAAATAGCTTTATAAATTATTTTAGTAAAAAAACTGAAATCTACAAAGGAATGAAACTTATTGATGAAAAATTAGGTGGTACTACACCTCTAGAGGTAATTTTAAAATTTCCAAAAAAAATTGACGAAAATATGGATGAAGAATTTGAAGATTGGGAAAATGATGATGATCAAAATGATGAAAAATATTGGTTTACAAAAGATAAAATTGACAAAATTTCTTCAGTTCATAATTATTTAGATAGTTTACCTCAAGTTGGTAAAGTTTTATCGTTCTCTTCAATAATTGATGTAGCGACTATGTTGAATAACAATAAACCTCTAGGCACATTAGAAATGGGAGTTTTATATTCTAAAATACCTAATAGTATAAAAACAGAAATTATAGATCCCTACATTTCAATAAAAGATAATGAAGCAAGAATAAATCTTAGAATTATAGACTCACAGGAAAACTTGAGAAGAAATGATCTGATCAAAAAAATAAATTACGACTTAAAGAATAAAATAGGTCTTCAAGAAAAAGAATTTAGATTGGCAGGAGTTTTAATTTTATTTAACAATTTACTACAAAGTCTTTTTAAATCACAAATACTAACTTTGGGTTTAGTGATGATTGGTATTTTTTTAATGTTTATTGTACTTTTTAAAAATATCAAATTATCTATGATTGGTGTTGTTCCAAATTTTATAGCTGCATTCTTCATATTAGGGATTATTGGATTAATTGGTATTCCATTAGATATGATGACAATAACTATTGCCGCAATCACTATAGGAATTGCTGTTGATAATAGTATTCATTATATCTACAGATTTAAAGAGGAGTTTAATAATTTAAATGATTATAACCAAACTCTTAAAATATGTCATTCAACTGTTGGAAAGGCGATTTTAAATACATCTATCACTATTGTTTTTGGTTTTTCAATATTAGTTTTGTCCAAATTTATTCCCACAATTTATTTTGGGATTTTTACTGGGTTAGCAATGTTGCTAGCAATGATTTTGGTGTTAACTTTACTTCCTTCTTTGATACTATTAATTAAACCATTTGGAAAATAATCAAATGCTAGATCTTATAAGTGATTTTTATGATATAGCATCGATAATTGATATTATTTATATATTAATAACTCTTCTTTCATTGATTAAATGCTATAAAAAAGGTTTCGTTTTAAGCGTTTTGTCAATAGCCAAGTGGTTATTGGCTTATGTAATTACCTTACTAATATTTCCAAGAGTGAAACCATATTTTAAAAATATAATTGATAATGAGTATGTTTTAGATATTAGCCTTGGAATTTCACTATTCATCATAGTAATATTTCTTATATTGATGATTAATAAAGGGATAAGTAGAGCTATACATTATACAGGTATTGGAAGTTTGGATACTATCTTTGGATTCTTTTTTGGATTTCTAAGGGCTTACATTATATCAATTTGTATCTTTTCTGCTGTTCATGTTGTGTATAATCACGAGAAATGGCCAATAAAAACGAATAAATCATTCATCTTTCCATATTTAGAAAAAGGTAGTAATTATTTATTAAAAGAATTTCCAAATGAAAAAACATATCAAGATTCTAAAGAAAAAATTGAAGAACTTTAATCCTAAGCTAAATGAAGAATGTGGAGTATTCGGAATTAGTAATGCTAAAGATGCTTCTGCATTAACAGCTTTAGGTCTTCACGCCCTACAACATCGGGGGCAAGAAGGTTGTGGAATTGTTTCTTTTAATGGAAAACAATATTTTTCTGAAAAAAGATTTGGATTAGTCGGAGATAACTTTAACAAAGAAAAAATACTTAATAAACTTCAAGGAGATTATGCAATTGGACATAATCGATATAGCACAACTGGAGAAAACACTTTAAGAAATATTCAGCCATTTTTTGCCGATACAAACGCTGGTGGTATCGGAGTGGCACATAATGGTAACTTAACAAATTCAATTTCATTAAGAAAAAGATTAGTAGAAGATGGTGCAATCTTTTACACAACATCTGATACAGAAACTATCGTCCAATTAATTGCTAAATCAAAAAGAACCAACACAATAGACAAAATTTTAGATGCAATTTTTCAAATACAAGGTGGTTATGCTTTAGTAATGCTAACTCAAACATCTTTAATCGGAGTGAGAGATCCTTTTGGCATTAGACCTTTGGTTATAGGAAAATTAAAAAATAGCTATGTTTTGGCATCTGAAACTTGTGCTTTAGATATTATAGGCGCAAAATTTATTCGCGAGGTTGAAAATGGTGAGATTGTGCTAATTGATAATAATGAATTAAAAAGTATTAAGCCTTTCCCGCCAAAAAAAATTAGGCCTTGTGTTTTTGAATACATTTATTTTGCAAGACCAGATAGTATATTGAGTGGTAAAACTGCATATGAACACCGAAAGAGTCTTGGTGCCGAACTTGCTAAAGAAAATGATATAAATGCAGATATTGTTGTACCTGTACCAGATTCAGGAAATGCTGCAGCCTTAGGTTTTGCACAATATCAAGGTAAAAATTTTGAGTTAGGACTTGTCCGTAATCATTATGTTGGAAGAACGTTCATTGAACCCAGTCAAAAAATACGAAGTTTAGGTGTAAAATTAAAACTTAATGCAAATCAATCTGCTATTAAAAATAAAAAAATAATTTTAATTGATGATTCTTTGGTGAGAGGAACTACTTCTCACAAAATTGTTAAGATGTTATATGATGCAGGTGCTAAGGAAGTTCATGTAAAAATTGCTTGTCCTGAGATTAAATATCCTGATTTCTATGGAGTAGATACTCCAACAAAAAAAGAGCTTCTAGCAGCAAACAAAACTAATGATGAAATATGTAAATACATAGGTGCAAAATCTCTTAAATTTTTGTCTTTAAATGGAATGTATAGAGCTATAGGTTTTGATAAAAGGAACGAAAGTTACCCTCAATTAACAGATCACTATTTTACGGGAGATTATCCAGTTAAGCCGATTGATGAACTTGGTGATGACAAGATCACCCAACTTTCATTATTGAGCTCTGCATCGAATAATTAAATTATGAAGAAAGTAAGTTTTACAGAAATGAAAAAGGGAACTAAGGAAGATTATCTTTTTTTAGATAAACATGAAAAAAATTTTGCAAGTAAAACAGCAGATAGATTGATAAAATTTATGTCAGGACTTACTCAAACACTTGAGGGATATCAGGTTTCAAGATTAGAGCACTCATTGCAAAGTGCTACTAGAGCATATAAAAATGGAGAAAGTGAAGAGATGGTTGTTGCGGCTTTACTTCATGATATAGGGGATGAGTTGGCTCCAATGAATCATTCAGAATATGCAGCTGCAATTTTAAAACCTTATGTGTCAAAAAAAACTCACTGGATAATTGAAAAACACGGTGAATTTCAGATGTTTTATTATGCACATTATTTGGGTGGTGATAAAAATAAAAGAGATAAATACAAAGGTCACGAGTATTTTCAAGATACAGTAGATTTTTGTGAAAAATATGATCAAAACTCGTTTGATCCAAATTATAAGTCTTTACCTTTAGAATTTTTTGAACCAATTTTGAAAAAAATTTTCTCTAGAAAACCATATTCTGTTCTTTAAATTTTATATTAAATAATTATTTAAATAATTTATGATTAAAACTAAAAGTCAAATTATCGACTATTTTAATTCAGGCATAAAAGATAAAAAAAATTTTAAAATTGGAGTTGAACATGAAAAATTTCTTTTTGATAAAAAAAATGATAAAAGAATTGACTATTCAAAAATAAAAAAAATGTTCTCAGCCTTATTAGAGTTTGGCTGGAATCCTATTATTGAAAAGCAAAATATAATAGGTCTAAACAAAAATGGTAAAAATATTACTTTAGAACCGGGTAACCAAATAGAATTGTCTGGGGACAAGCTTAACAATATTCACGAAGCCTGCGCTGAGTCACATGATTATTTATTTGAATTGAGACAAGTTTCAAAAAAACTTAATATCAATATTGTAAGCTCAGGCTTTGATCCAATATCTAAATTAGATGAGATTCCTAATAACCCGAAACAAAGATATAAGCTTATGACTAAAGATATGCCATTAAAAGGCAAGCTAAGTTTGGACATGATGTATCGTACTTGTGGAACTCAATTAAATATTGATTACAGTTCTGAGAAAGATTTTATAAAAAAATTTAAAGTTGTTAATTCAATTGTTCCTATCTCAATTGCTTTATTTGCAAATTCTTCAATTGTTGAAAAAAAGAAGAGTAATTATTTTTCTTATAGATCAAAAGTCTGGCAAAATACAGCTCGTGGAGGTTTACCAAAACTATTCTTTGAAGATTTAGATTTTGAAAAATATGCAGATTTTGTAATTAACTTTCCAATTTTATTCATACACAATAAAGGAAACTATATCTCAGGGGGTAAATATTCATTCAAAAGTTTTATGAATGAAGAAATTAATGAAGTAAATAACCGATTGCCTACTGAGAATGATTTGTCGAATCATCTTAGTACAATCTTCACTGAAAATAGATTAAAAAAATATATAGAATTAAGATCAATGGATACTTGTGGCTGGGATTGCTTATGTGCCGGGCCTGCTTTTAACGTTGGAATATTATATGGTAATTTAGATGAAGTTCATGAATTAATTTCTACATGGGATAAAGATAAAATCATAAATGCATATTTAGAAGCTCCGAAAAAAGGATTTAACACTCAACTAATGGGTAAAGACCTTCTGTATTGGGCTTCAACTTTATTAAATTTATCAAGAACAGGTTTAGAAAAAAGAGATATACTTAACAAAAGTAATAAAAATGAAACTCTATTTTTGAATCATCTGCAAAAAGTGATTGATAATAAAACAACAAACGCAGATCATATGATCAATAAATTTTCAAAAAATGAAGATTTAAGTGAACTATATGATGAATAAAATTATTGCTATCCAAGGAGATCATCCTTCAAAACTTAATCCTTTAACTGATACAAGTATTTTTTTAGCAAACGAAATTCAAAAAAAAAAATATAAAATTTTTTACTATGAGCCAAAAAACCTTTCCATTATCAGATCTAAAGTTATCGCCAAAGGTTTTTTTGTAAATTTTAATTATAAAAAAAAAATTTTTTATAAAATACTTAAAAAAAAGAATTTAGATCTTTTAAAATGTAAGTTTATTCTCATCAGGCAAGATCCACCTTTTAATGTTGAATATATTTCAACAACTTATATTTTAGATCAAATAAAGAATAAGGTAAAAATAATTAATAATCCAACATCAATAAGAAATATTTCAGAAAAAATTTACTCTGCTAAATTTCAAAAATTTATGCCAGAAACTATTTTTACTCAAAATATTGATGAAATTAAAAAATTTTACAAAAAAAATAAGAGTATGATTATTAAACCAATTCATGGTTATGGTGGAAATGACATATATTTTTTAAAAAAACTAAACTTAGAATTTATTAAAAAATATATCAAAAAACATAACCATATAATGTGCCAAAAATACTTACCTGAAATAAGTAAAGGAGATAAAAGAGTTTTTCTGATTAATGGCAAAATCAGAGGAGCAATTTCTAGAGTCCCCAAAAAGGGATCTTTTTTGAGTAATATGAGCAAAGGAGCTAAACCTGTAAATACTAAACTAACAAAAACTGAAAACTCAATATCAAAAATAATTGGAGAAGATTTAAAAAAAGAAAACATTTTTTTTGCAGGCATTGACTTTATAGATCAAAAACTAAATGGTGATATTAATGTTACATCACCAACCGGCTTAAAAACATTATATGATTTATCAAAGATTAATCTTGCAAAAATATTTTGGAAAGAATTAAAAGCATGAAAAATTTAACAGATCAACAAAAAGGTTCTTTAATGGCTTTTGTGGCCGTGATGTTTATCACGCCTGACTCTTTATTTATAAGAATCTCTAATGTTGATACTTGGGGATTAGTTTTTTACCGAGGAATAATTCCTTTTTTCACTGTTTTTTTAGCAATGCTATTGATTTATAAATTAAGTTTTTTTAAGATTCTTTTTACAAGTGGTTATCATGGTCTTATTTATATTGGAACATTTAGTTTAACCAATATTACTTTTGTAGTTTCAATTCAAAATACTAATGTTGCAAACACTCTT
>MDSZ01071942.1_pt1 | contig 11847 bp, 11 predicted proteins | sample 811201 | NCBI WGS metagenome assembly MDSZ01 (sample SAMN05326647, study PRJNA326480) | marine metagenome | isolation source: seawater | place: Indian Ocean: North | collected 2010 | reverse complement strand
GAACATTGTTTAAAATTAAATTTTTGTCTCGATGCGCTCCACCAAGCGGTTCGGCAATAATCTCATCAACCACATTTAATTCTAATAGATCTCTAGCTGACAGTTTCATCGCTTTTGCTGCATCTAACATTTTTTTTGGATCTCTCCACAAAATAGTTGCACATCCTTCAGGAGATATTACTGAATAAATTGCATTCTCTAACATTATAACTTTACTAGATGATGCAAGTGCAATTGCACCTCCTGAACCTCCTTCGCCAATGATAATAGCTAAAGTTGGAACTTTTAATTTCATACAACATTCAATTGATTTTGCTATTGCTTCTGCTTGACCTCTTTCTTCTGCGCCAACTCCAGGGTAAGCTCCAGGTGTATCTATAAATGAAATAATCGGTATATTAAATTTGTCTGCTAACTCCATTAATCTAATTGTTTTTCTATAGCCTTCAGGTCTCATCATTCCAAAATTTCTCTCAATTCTATTTTCAAGGTCTTCTCCCTTTTCCTGGCCAATAACTAGAACTGATTGTCCATTAAATTTTGCAAAACCTGTCAAAACAGATTTATCTTCTCCATAATATCTATCACCTGATAATGGAATAAAATCTTCAAATAAATTTTCTATAAAAAACTTTGATTTCGGTCTATCTTCATGTCTAGCAACCATAGTAGTTTGCCAGGGATCTAAATTTGAATATATATCTTTTAATTTTTTATCAATTTCTTCCTGAGTTTTAGAAATTTTTTTTGTATCAACTTCAGATAAACCTCCTTGATTAAAGGGATCCTTCAACTTATCAAGTTCACTCTCCAAGTTTTTAATATCTGTCTCAAAATTAAGATAATTTTTCATTTTAACTGTCTTAAATAATAAATACGAAAAATGACAGCAAAATGTCAATGCTTCTATTAATTATTTGACTTAATTTTATCAGGGTTTTAAAAATAGTGATGTCGATGAAATATGTTAACGTTAATAATCTTAAAGTTTCGGATAAACTATTAGATTTTGTTAATACTGATTTGTTGAAAAATACTGAGATTTCTCCTGAAAAATTTTGGTCTGGATTTGATAGATCTGTTCACGAGCTAGTAATAAAAAATAACGAATTACTACAAATACGTGAAGATTTACAAAAAAAAATTGATGATTGGCATGTTAAAAATAAAGGTAATGAAATTAAAATTGATGATTACAAAAAATTTTTAAAAGAAATAGGGTATCTCCAAAATGAAGGTCCAGATTTTAAAATTGAAACCTCAAATGTTGATGATGAAATCGCTTTAATTGCAGGTCCGCAGTTAGTAGTTCCAATCATGAATGCAAGATATGCTCTTAATGCAGCAAATGCGAGATGGGTAAGTTTATATGATAGTTTATATGGAACGAATATAATTGAGTCTGAAGAAGGGGGTAGTGAGAGATATGATCCTAATAGAGGTCAAGAAGTCATAAAATATGTAAGAGAGTTTTTTGATAAATATATTCCAATAGATGGAACTAGTTGGAAAAATATTGCTTCACTAAAAGTAATTGAAAAAGATTTAGTAATATTTAAAGATGATTACAAATATAAATTAAAAAATAAAGAGAAATTTATAGGTCATAGAGGTGACGCTAATAAACCTGAAGCAATAATACTTAAAAATAATAATCTCCATTTTGAAATAATTATTAATCCAAAAGCATTTAGTGCAGCTCATGATATAGCTGGGATAAGTGATGTAATTGCTGAGTCTGCTATTTCAACAATATGTGATAATGAAGATAGTGTTGCTGCTGTCGATGCTGAAGACAAAGTTAATTGTTATAAAAATTGGCTAGGTTTAATGAGAGGTGATTTAAAAATTCAATTTGAAAAAAATGGTAAAAATTTAGAAAGAAAATTAAATCCAGACAGAAGTTATATATCAAAGGATGGTAAAGGTTTAAAATTACATGGAAGAAGCCTTTTATTAGTCAGAAATGTAGGACATCTTATGACTAATCCTTCTATTCTTTTAAAGGATGGTAAAGAAGTTCCTGAAGGAATTATGGATGCATTTATAACAACCGCAGCTGCTCTTCACGATTTAAAGAAAAAAAAGAATTCAAGAACTGGTTCTATTTATATAGTAAAACCTAAAATGCATGGTCCTGAGGAGTGTGCTTTCACTGATTTAATTTTTTCTAAAGTTGAAGAAGTGTTAGGATTAAAGCAATATGTAATAAAGACAGGGATTATGGATGAAGAAAGAAGAACTTCCGCAAATTTAAAAGAGTGCATTAGAGCATTAAAAAATAGAGTATTTTTTATTAACACAGGTTTTCTTGATCGTACAGGTGATGAAATTCACTCATCTATGGAAGCAGGACCAATGATAAAAAAAGGTGATATGAAATCCTCAAAATGGATACAAGCTTATGAAAATAATAATGTGGATTTAGGATTAAAATGTGGCTTTTCTGGAAAAGCACAAATTGGAAAAGGTATGTGGGCTGCACCTGATGAAATGAAAAAAATGATTGAAGAAAAGATAGGGCATCTTAAAGCAGGAGCAAACTGTGCTTGGGTTCCATCACCAACTGCAGCTTCTTTACATGCTTTACATTATCATGAAATTGATGTTTTCAATGTTCAAAAAAAATTGACTTCAAGATCTCCTTCAAAATTAGATGATCTTTTAACCATTCCTGTCGCAAATAGACCAAATTGGTCAGTTGATGAAATAAATTCAGAAATATCGAATTCTGCTCAAACTTTATTAGGATATGTTGTAAGATGGATTGATCACGGTATTGGCTGTTCAAAAGTTCCTGACATCAGTAATACTTTTTTAATGGAGGATCGAGCGACTCTTCGAATTTCATCTCAACATATTGCAAATTGGCTTCATCATGGGATTACAACAAAAATTCAAGTTACAGAAATAATGAAAGAAATGGCAAAGATTGTGGATAAACAGAATGAAGGAGACAAAAATTACATTAAAATGAGTAAGGATTTTGATAATTCTTTAGCATTTAAAGCTGCTTGCGATTTAATTTTTAAAGGTAAAAATCAACCATCTGGTTATACAGAGCCCCTTCTTCATATTAATAGATTAAAAAAAAAATCTAGTCAGAACTAGAATTCAATTTAGATCTATTTTTGAATGCAGAATATAAAGTTCCATCATCTAAACTTTCTATTTCTCCACCAACAGGCAATCCTTGAGCTAATTTTGTAATTTTTACATCACAATTTTTTAAACTATCTTGAATATAAAAGGCGGTTGTCTGGCCTTCAACGGTTGCACTTGTTGCCAATATTACCTCTTCAATTCTTTCTTTATTAACTCTTTCTACTAAAGAATTGATCAACAAATCTTCTTTTCTTTGACCCACAGAAGATATTGTTCCTCCAAGGATATGAAAATAACCCTTAAATATATTTGAGTTTTCTATTGACCATTGATCAGCAATGTCCTCAACAACACAAATCTTATTAAACTTATCCTTTGTAACCTCACAATTAATACATCCATGATTAGTTGACTTTAATGAACCACATGAATTACACCTTACGACATTTTTATAAACTTGAGCTAAAGTATTAGCTATTGGTTTAACAAGTTCATCTTTATTATTGATTAATTTTAATACTATTCTTTTTGCTGATTTTGGACCTAATCCTGGTAGCTTTGATATCAATTTAATTAAATTTTCTATCTCATTAATGTTTTGCATTATTTAAAGAGGCCATTTAAATCCTGGAATTCCAAAGCTACCAGTAGCTTTTGAAATTTCCTCATTTGTTTTTGTCTTAAGTTGAGCTTTTGCATTATTATGAGCTGCAATAATTAAATCTTCAATTATTGATTTTTCTTCTTTTAATATCTCTCTTGAAATTTCAATCTCTTGCATCTCTCCTTCGCCATCTAAAATTACTTTTACTGAATTAGATCCAGAAATTCCCTCAGCTTTTATTTTTTTAATATTTTCCTGAATTTCTTTCATTTTTGCTTCGAGCTCTTTTGCTTTATCAAGAATTTTATTAAAGTCTGTCATTTAAAATCCTCATCTATTTTTTTATTTTGAGTAACTTCTGTTAATTCCGCATCGGGAAATTTTTCTAAAACTTTATTATAGGAGTCTGAATTTTTAGAATTCTCTAGTATCTCAATTTTTTTATTCATTTCTTTTTCTTTAATTGATATTTCACCTTTTGTTTTACTCAATGTTATGATCCATCTTTGTCCGGTCCATTCAAAAAGTTTTAAAGAAATGTCTTTTATAAAATTTTTATCTAGCTTTTCATTGAAAGATATTTCTATTCTATTTCTTTCAAAACTAACTAAATTAATATTTTTTTCTAACTCATACTTTAATTTTAACTCTTTATTGCGAACACAAATCTCTAAAAGTTGATTCAAAGAATTAATCTCAACTTTATCCTCAGCTTTAATGATTGATTGTTTTTCAGGTTTAATCTTTTTTTCTTGAGAAATATTCTTTATTTGATTAATTGTATCTGTTTTAAACTCTGAAACTGTTTCTTGGTTTTTATCTAATTCAAAAAAATCACTGTTTTTAGTATTCTTAGACTTAGGTTTAAACGAGATAATATACATTAATCTCATTAAAAACATTTCAATTGATAAATGTTGATTTGATACAATATCTAATTCATCTAAAGTCTTAATTGCAAATTGCCAAAATAATATTAGGACATTATTATCAATTACTTGGGATATCTCTTGAACTCTTTCAAATTCCTCATCATTTAACGAGAAGTTTGTGCTTTCTGGTGTCAGTGAGTTAATATTTTTAAAATAATAAATTAGTTCCAAAAAATCGTTCATGAATATTTTTGGATCAATACCCTGGTCATATATTCCTCGATAAACTTCAATCACTTTTTTTTCATTAGCTTCTAATATTAATTTAATAAGATCTATTAATTGAGATTTATCAAAATGACCAAAAATTTTTTGTGCACCATTTAAATCTAATTCCTTATTTTCATCAGAACCTAACAAGGCCCTATCTAATAATGATAAAGCATCTCTGACCGATCCCTCGGATATCTTGACAATTAATTTAAGGGCATCTTCTGATATTTTGCCTTTTTCTTTATTTTTAATTTTTTTAATAAAATCTAATAATTCAGATGATTTTACTCTTGATAAATCAAATCTTTGGCATCTAGAGACGACAGTGATAGGAATTTTTCTAATTTCTGTTGTTGCAAAAATAAATTTTAAATATTCTGGTGGCTCTTCTAAAGTTTTCAATAAGGCATTAAAAGCTTGCTTACTTAGCATATGTACCTCATCAATTATAAAAATTTTATATTTTGATGATGTTGGTCCATATCTAGAGAATTCAATTAAATCTCTAACATCATCAACGCCCGTTTTACTCGCAGCATCCATTTCTAAAACATCTATATGATTTGAATTAGAGATAGCTTCACAATTTTCACACAAATTTTCTGCACATAAATTTTTTCTATCATTCAAACAGTTTAAAGATTTTGCTATAATTCTGGCTATTGTTGTTTTTCCAGTACCTCTTATGCCAGTGAAAAGATATGCATTTGGAATTTTATCATTTTTTATTGAATTTTTAATTGTAGATACGACTACATCTTGACCTATTAGGTCATCAAAAGAAGACGGCCTGTACTTTAATGCAAGAACTTTTGAGTTTTTATTGTTCATTATTTAACCTTAGGAGACTAGAACCTGAATAACTGTCTCTACGACTGCTTCCGTTAAGATCTGGTCGGTTTCAAGCAGCACCCACCTCTAGCCTCCAAGACTATTATAGCAGTAATAATTTCTAATCTACAAGAAAAGTTTAAAAATCATTTTTCTCTTATTTTGTCGGCTACAAAAACACCTAGAACGTGAAAATCTTGACAATGCAGTCCTAATTCCTCTAAAGATTTTTGAACCTTTGGATCGTCTATATGTCCATCAAGATCACATAAAAAAAAGAAAGAATCGAATGTATTTTTTTCAGGGTAGCTTTGTAGTTTTGTTAAATTAACTCCATTAATTGCGAAACCGCCTAAAGATTGATATAGAGCAGCCGGTTTACTTTTCAACTTGAACAAAAAAGATGTAATATATTTTTTTTTACCAAATTCTGGTTGAGAAATATCTTTTCCCATAATTAAAAATCTTGTTAAATTACCTTTTTCATTTTCAATATTCTTTTTAATTATTTCTAAATTATAAATTTTTGCACTTAATGTAGAAGCAATAGCAGATTTTGTTTTATCATTGCTTAAAGAAATCATTTCTGCTGATCCAGCTGTGTCAGCTCTAACATGTTCTATAAAATTATTAGATTTAATAAATTTAGAACACTGAGACAATGCTTGGCTATGAGAATAGACATCTTTAATCTCATTAATTTTAGTACCAGGTAAACCTAATAAATTATGCTCAACTTTTTGAAAATATTCAGAATAAATATTTAATCTATATTCAAATATTAGATACTCTATACCAATATTACCTGTGATTCTATTAGACTCTGGGATTATTATTTTAGATTTTGAGTCTTTCGATGCTTTTAAAAAACATTCATCAAAAGTTTTGCATGGGATTATTTCTGCTTTAGGATCAATAGATAAAGCTGCTAAATGTGAATATGCTCCAAATACTCCTTGAAAATATATTTTACTCATTTCGTTTTATATTCCATTATTTTTTTTACTGCCACTAAATCCTCTTCTGTATCTACACCTATTGGTGATGATTTTGCAAGAGCAACATTGATATCAATATTGTTTTTAAGAGCTCGAAGTTGTTCTAATTTGTTCTTTATTTCATCAGATGATTGATCGTAAGAAACAAATTTTTCAAGAGTTTCTTTTTTATAACAATATATACCTAAATGATGATAAATATTCTCACTTAACTCAAAAATTTTTCTTTTAAAATCTATAGCCTTTGGAAAATTTGTATCACTCAAATTTTTATTTGTTATTACTTTAACAACATTTTGATTTTCAATTATCTTTTTATCTAAAATTTTTGAGGCTAAAGTCCCTAATTCGGCATCATTTTTGATCATTTGATTATTCAGCTTTTTAATATCCGCTATATTCATTAGAGGTTCGTCTCCTTGAAGATTCATTACTAAATCAATATTTGAGCTATCAATTTTTTGTAGCGCCTCATAAATTCTATCTGTTCCAGTTTTATGGTGACTTTTAGTCAAAATTGCCTGACCACCGTTTTGTTTTACATCATTTATTATCTCTTGATCCTCTGTTGCAACTAATACCTCTCCAATATTTGCCTCTTCAGCTTTCTTAAAAACATGGGAAATTATTGATAAACCATTAATTCTAAGCAATGGTTTACCTGGTAATCGTGTAGCCGATAACCTAGAAGGAATTATTACTAATGTTTTCATTGGTCTTTTTTATTTACCATTACAATATAAACAGAGGCAAAATTGTACATTAAAATATAAGCAATTTATTATTTATAATGTTATACGTTCAAAATAATTTTTTATAAAATGGATTCTTTCGAAATTAATAAAATAGTAGCTGCAATATTAATGGTAGCTCTCCTCATAATTGGAATAGGAAAGCTATCTGATGTTATATTTTATGTGGAAAAACCAAAAACACCAGGCTATGCGGTTGATGTTGAACAAGCAGTTGCTACAAGCACAGAGTCTAATTCAGAAACAAATGAAGAAAAAGTTGATATATCAGCTTTAATGGCAATGGGAGATCTTGCTACAGGAGAAAAAGTATTTAAAAAATGTGCAGCTTGTCACTCTATAGTTAAAGGAGGAAAGAATAATATTGGTCCCGCTTTATATAATGTTGTTGGTAGACAAGTTGGTGTTGTGAATGATTATAAATATTCAAAAGCATTATCTGAATATAAAAAAGTTTGGACTTTTGAGGAATTAAATGGCTACTTGATAAGACCAGCAAAGTGGATCAAAGGAACAAAAATGGCTTTTGCCGGATTAAGAAAAGAAAAAGATCGAGCTTCAGTAATTTTATATCTAAATCAAAATTCTGATAATCCCTTGCCATTACCTTAATTTTCCAAGACTATAAAGCAATATAGATTTTTGTACATGGACTCTATTTAAAGCTTGTTGCCAGACTTTTGATTTTTTACTTAAAAAAACTTTTTCATCTACTTCCGATCCTCTCGGTAAACAATGAAGAAAAATACAATCTTTCTTAGCAAAACTTATTAAGTTTTCATCAATTTTAAATTTTTTAAAATGATTTAATTTTTTTTTTTTATTTTCTTTATCATTCATTGATATAACTTTGTCCGAAAAAATAACATCTGCTCCTAGCACTGCTTTTTTAGGATTATTATATATGTAAATTCTGTTTTCACTTTTTTTGATATATTCTAAAATTTTTTTATTTGGCTGATATTGTTTTGGACAGCCTATTTTTAACTTAAAAGAAAACTTTACGGATGCAGCAATTAACGAATTTAAAACATTATTTGCGTCTCCTACCCAAGAAATATTTAATTTAGATATTGATTTTTTTTTAATTTCTTCAACAGTGAAAACATCAGATAAAATTTGTGTAGGATGAGATGAAGGACTAAGTCCATTTATAATTGGTATTGATAAATATTTTTTAAATTCTTTTAGCTTTTTATCATTATCTGTTCTAAGCATAAATGCATTTCCAAAAGTAGATAAAATTTTAGCTGTATCCTCAATGCTTTCCCCTCCTTTTGATAAATGGAGCTCATCTGGTCTAAGTGTTAAAGTACTTCCGCCTAATTGTTTAATTGCTAAATAGAAACTTAGTCTAGTCCTTAAACTCGACTTTTCAAACATTTGAATTAGGAATTTTCCTTTAAGTGGGGCGCCTTTATCTATATCTAAATTACTTAAATTTTTTCTAAGTTTTTTTCTTTTTTTTGCATCAATCAAAATTTTTCTTAAATCTTTTTTAGGTATATCTTTTAGATTAATGAAATGTCTCATTTCTTATATTTTTCGCAGACTTTATTAAAAATTCTTATAGCTTGATCTATTTCATTTTTTTTTACATTTAATGGTGGTAAAATTCTAATAACATTTTCGGCAGCCTTTATTACTAACAATTTATTTTCCAATAACATTTTAATAAAATTTGTTTGGTCTACGTATAATTTTAACCCAATCAGAAAACCTCTTCCTCTTATTTCTTTAATTATTTTAGGAAAATTTTTTTTAAGTTCATTTAATCTTTTGTGAAAATAATCAGAGTTTTTTGAAACATTTTTCAAAAATTTTTTTTCTGAGACAATATTCATAACAGTACTACCAATTTTCATTGCCAATGGATTTCCACCAAAAGTTGAGCCATGAGTTCCAGGTGTCATACATGAGGCAACTTTTTTATTCATTAATACTGCCCCTATCGGAAAACCACCACCAATACCTTTAGCTATAGGTACTATATCTGGTTTTACTTTTGACCTATCAAAAGCAAAAAAATCTCCAGTTCTTCCAATACCACACTGAACTTCATCCAAAATTAATAAAATATTCTTTTTATTACATAACTTTCTAAGTTCCTTTAAACACCAGTCAGGAATTACCTTTATCCCCCCTTCTCCCATAATAGTTTCTAACATTATTGCAGCTGTTTTTTTTGTAATAAGTTTTTTTAATTTTTTATGATCTCCAAAATTAAAATGATCAAAACCTTGAACTTTAGGACCAAATCCTTCTGTCATCTTTTTTGATCCACTTGCATAAATTGTAGCAAGTGTTCTTCCATGAAATGAATTTTTTATACAAATAATTCTATTTTTATTTGGCTTCCCTTTTGTAAAAAAATATCTTCTTGCAACTTTTATAGCAGCTTCTGTTGCTTCTGCGCCACTATTTTGAAACATAATATAATCAGCAAAAGTTTTCTTAACTAATTTTTTTGCTAAATCTTCTCCTTCAGGTATTGTGAAAGCATTAGATACATGCCAAAGTTTTTTTGCTTGCTGACTTATCGCTGTAACTAATTTAGGATGTGCGTGACCTAAAGAATTCACAGCAATACCTTGAACAAAATCTAAATATTTAGTTCCATTTGAAGTATATAAAAAACTTCCCTTTCCTTTGATAAAAGATATTTTTTTTCTATTATAATTTTTAACTAAATAACTCATTTTTTTTTAAAAAAAGTTTTATAACTAAAATTTTTAGATACAAGTATCGATTGAAAATCAATTTTTGAAATATCTAAGCATTTTTGTGTATAACTCTTAAAATTTACTTGTTTATTTAAATATTATATCAGTATATTGTGTCTGTACTAATTATTAACACAGTATATAGTAAAATATGAGCTGGACGGAAGAAAAGGTTGCAAAATTAAAAGAACTTTGGGGAAAAGGAAATACTGCAAGTCAAATAGCTGAAATTATTGGTGGCATAAGTAGGAATGCAGTAATAGGAAAAGCTCATAGATTAAATTTATCTGCAAAAATCAAAACTCGTTCAGCAACTTCTAATCAAGATTTTGATAATTCAATGCAAGATAAAAATGTTAAATCAAAAAGGGGAAGAAAGAGCAGATTTAAATCATTAATTATTGAAAAAGATTTTGAGCCAGAAAATCCAAAACAACTAGAGGAGCTTGACGAAAATTCTTGTAAATGGCCTATTGGTCATCCAGACGAAGAGTCATTTTATTTTTGTGGAAGATCATCTTTAAAAGATTTTTCTTATTGTAAACTACACTTGCTATATGCGTATCAACCAAAAGGAAAAAAAGAAGAAGTTAGCGATAAGGAAGAAGTTCCAGAATTTATTGGAAAAAAAATACGTTCAGCATAAATCCTAAGTTTATTCTTCTTTATTTTCACTAGTATATTTTGAAGTTGAAAATTGTCCACCATCTCTCCACATGAAAGAATATTTCTTCACTTCGTTGACAAAAAAAAGTTTACTCGGAGATCCAATTTCTGCGTTCGTCTTATATTTTCCAGAAACAATATTATCGTATCTTAAAAGTCTTAATTGGTCTTCCGTCAATAAAGGTTTTGGTAATAATTGAAATATTTTTGCTGATAAACTAGCTAAAAATAATGGAAAAGGAATTAACAATTTTTTTTTACCAATAGCTTCTGAGAGATTTTCTAAAATTTCTTTTAAAGTTAGAACTTCAGGGCCAACACATTCTATTATTTTTGAATTGATATTCTTCGAAATCACATGATAAATAACATCTGTTAAATCTGAACAATGAATAGGTGTAAATTTAGTTTCACCAGAATAATAAAGTGGAAAAAAAGGTAATCGATTAAGCAGGGTCATAAAGTTTGTAGTAAAATTGTCATCAACTGAATAAACAACGGACGGTCTTAAAATTGTTGCTAAAGGAAAATTTTTGATAATATTCTTTTCACCCTCAAGTTTGCTTTGTGCATATTGACTGTCAGTTGCCTCATTTATACCTAAAGCTGACAAATGTATAAAATTTTTAAGACGATATTCTTTAGCAAGTTTAGATAGCATCGAGGGAAGCAAAGAATGAATGTTTTGGAAAGAATTACCAAACCTTTTTTTTTCAAACAAAATACCAATTAAATTAATGCAAATATCTGATTTTTTAAAAAGATCTCTAATTATTTTTTCCTCAAAAATATTAGCCTCAACTATATCTATAAAACCTGCATTAGCTTGGGTTTTGATTTTATAACTTTTTTGATGAATATTTCTTGTTACGACCGTGACTCTAATATCATTTTTGGTTAATTTTCTTATTAAGTTCCTGCCAATTTGACCACTTCCACCAAATATTAGACAATTTTTTGCTTTCATATATATATATTCAAAAATGAGTATTGATATTAAACTTCACAAAAATGATTTACCAG
>MDSZ01131727.1_pt1 | contig 11848 bp, 10 predicted proteins | sample 811201 | NCBI WGS metagenome assembly MDSZ01 (sample SAMN05326647, study PRJNA326480) | marine metagenome | isolation source: seawater | place: Indian Ocean: North | collected 2010 | reverse complement strand
CTCTAGACGGATAATGGACTTTAAATATTCTAATTTGTGGAACCAGACCGGACAACAAATAAGGTTTAATATGCATTAGAGCATTAAGATTTGGTGTAGCCAATAATTTTTGAACAATTTGTGCTGGTCCGCCTTGACCACCAACAGTTTCAATCGGCGTAAAGTGAGAAAAATCACCATGTATGCGCTTGCCATAGCGAGCAAACTCATCGAAGTTGTAGGTTAGCCAGCACTGCCGCTGAAGTCTTTTTGCAGCAGCAACTCTCTCCGGGGAACCGCCCTCCTCAACGACATTAGGGTTCTCATTACTTTCCGTACACTCACTCACCTATATTCTCCTGTCAAGCCAAAGTATCCCAGCACCCTTCCAAGTGGTTTCGGAATCTTAATTACATCTCCCAATTTAACATGAGCTTCTGTTGGCTTCTTATTGTACCACGCAAGAACCCACCAAAGGCGAGCATCGCCATAATGTTTATGAGCTAACTTGTAATACCTGTCACCCACCGTCCAAACATGACCAATTCTGTCAAGCTTTGTGCGCTCTTCAACAGTTGGGTGCCTCAATGCTGGTGTTGGGTGTATAAGCAAATCTCTAATGGCTTTGTCTTCCAACACGTCTTCATAAAGTTCGTGGTCTTTTTTGCTAATTCTTAAAGGTCGCTTGCCGTCATATCTGCCCATTGTTTATCCCCCAATCTCCAAACCATCTGCTGCGGCTTCGTCGTCATCGCCAGTAGAGGGCGCGTCCACTGAGTCGCGACCGGCTGCATCTCTTGAAGCCGAAGTGTTATAAGGCCATTCGCTGGTTCGGGCTTCTGTTGTGTCCTCTCTGTTACCCCAGCCTAAAGGATGAGTGTGGTTTACCGTATATTCCATAGACAAATTGATTGTCTGAGGGAACAATGTTCCGACGCCTTCGTCAAAGAACCCAGCGTCAAAGTCGGGCTTATATTTGAAACCACTAATCGTCCCAACCAATCCAGCAACTTCGGCTGTAGCCGTAGTACCTTCCGAAACGCCAGCCGTGACATCTTGAATTAAATTGGCGAACTTCAAACGAAAAATCGGACCTGCGGTAATTGTACTTGCGCTGGTTTGACCCTCTGTGCCGCCCTCTAACCTTGAGTATGTTGGATACAGCATTTTAAAAAGTCGGGTGCATCGCTCCATATTTTCTTGCGCCTCTTTTTGTGACGCAGAAACAACATCCCAACCCAAAGAAATATTTCTTTTCGTGCCCTTGAAAGTTTGAATAGGGTCCATTCTTCCATACACGTCCTCTGTATTGTATTCGGATGCAAATTTGTCTTCGTAGGAGGTAACAAAAGCTTTAAATTTTACACTGGTTCTGGACGGTACATGATAAATATCAATTATCAGTCCCTTTTTGTTTGCGAGAAAATCTGTATTGTCGCCTTCTAAGCCACTGTCAAATACTCCACTCAATGTTTCACTCATCGTATCGCTCTCCTGACTATTAATAATTAACTAATCTGTAAATTAATTCTCTTGTTCAAATAAACTTCCATGGCTCGACCGAGTTCGCGCTCGTTCAACACAAGGATAACATCGTGCCCCTTGCCCTCGCCTTCTCCGCCGCCGCCAGCACCTTTTTCACCCATGCCACCCATACCGCTCGCTCCAGCCACCACAGCTTGAGCAAAAGCATCATCTGGGAAAGACTTCATTGCAATCTGAGAGTGCATATATCTTTCAGCTTGGTCAACCAAGTCTGAAGCATGTTGAATTGATTCGGGAGTTAGGACTGAGGCTAATTCTGCCATCGGCATTATGGCATCATCGGCAAGGAAGCGAGCTTTGATAAGTGCTTCTTCTGGGATATCAGCCAATGCCCTGCCAAGATAATAAATTTCACTGTGTAGGTCGTGCAGAACACTATACACATTATTCATCTGACTCAACATAGAGAGAGCCGCAAAGAATTTAGTTAGTGTTGGGATTAGAGGCTCCAACAGCATCATCGTAATAGCAAACTCAAACAATGGCTCGTTCAACACCCACAAGCCCATCGCCAGCCACATCGCTCCCCAGAAGAAAAGCGGTCCAGCCAAGAAGAGCCACACAGAAGCAAAGAATAGCAGTGGAGCACCGAAAAATAAACCGATGGCTGCTTTTAGGAAATGTTCGGAAACGACCTTCAAGCCTTTTTCCGCCTCGGTCTGACCGAACCATGAGAACGCTTTTGCAACCCAGAACATACCAGCGTTCAAAGGCTTCCCAGCGATGTAAAGCCAGAAAGCGGCTGGTTTAAGGTCGCGTGCTGCGGCAAGCAAATATGGAGCCGCTGCGTAAAGCGCAATGGACACCGGCAAGACTGTTTTTGCACCAGTTTCTGCAAACATTTTCAGACCTTCTGCCATGAGCTTCAATCGTTCGCCATCTGGCATTGTTGACAATCCCCAGCCCATCCAGCGAATACCAAAGGCAAAGTCCATAAGACCGGCACCGACACCTTTCATATCAGTTAAGTTTCCAAGCCCTGCAAAAATTTGCCCCAAAGCTTTCGCCTTTTCAGTGGGGATTCCAGACATGGCATCGGCAAAAGTATAAAGTGCTTCTGTCAGAACACCGAGTCCCGTATCAAAGAAGGGCATACTTGCAATAATTCCAAGAATCAACAAGCCCATGCCAAAGATAGGCAGTGCAATTCCAAGCATAATCAAACCTAACGCCAACATTGGCAAAGCAGGAATAAACGGACCCATCACCGCAACTGCTTGAGCAAATTGCATCAGTGGACCGGCAAGGATTGCCATACCAATCGCAATCATAATTGAGCCCGCAATAAAAGTCGGACCGGCAATCAACATGAAGAGACCTGCCCAGAATAACATCGGCGCAGCCATCATAAGTGCTGCTGCAACTTCTGGCAACAACAGCATCTGCTCAAACGAGGGCGCAGCCCATGACAAAGCCCACAAGCCAGTACCAATTAGTAACGCACCGGGCGCAAAGAATATACCAGCAATCAGCATGAAAATACCTGCCAACAACAACATCGGGGCAGCCAACATAAGTGCAAAGGCGAAAGGCACCAGTCCTGCTGCTATTGGCATCATATTCGGAGCATGGGGGGCAAGCATACTGACACCAAATCCCAAGAACGTCAGACCAAAAGCCAGAAGAATAGAGGCAGGAGCAATTAATATCGCCGCCAGAATCAACATGGGTGCAGCAAAAAACAAAGCAATCGCAAACGGAATCAGTGCCAGAGCCAACCCAAGCATTGCTACGGCTGCGCCTCCGGGCATCATTGATAACGCAAGCGCAAAGAACATGAAGCCTAATCCCAAAAGAAATATTGGGGGCACCAAATACAGCATACCAATTCCAAGGGTTATCATCGCTGCGGCTGCAATGGGCGCAACGGGGGCAAGAGCCGCAAAGATACCTGTCAATATCGCAACCGCCACCCCCATTACAAGAAGTGCGCCTGCGGCGAGAACCGCTGCGCCGGGAGCTTCCATAAACAAAGATATTAAGTAAACAAATGCCCAAACAATAGCTGCTATCGCAATCGCAACTAATCCAAAGCCGATAGCAAGAAGTCCCATTCCGACTCCAAGTACAAACACCGGTCCAGCAGCACCCGCTGAAGCTGCACCCATAGCACCCGTACCCACTGCGGCGGGACCAGCGGTTGCAGCAACTCCACTTTGTGCGGCAGCTTGACCGCCGAAGACAAACGTCAGGAGTGCAGTAACGCCAGCCAAAACCATTCTTCCTGCTGCCATTCCTTTTTCCGCGACTGCAAGTGCAACGGTCTTGCCCAATTCAAAGCTTTTAAGTGCCCCGGAACGAAGTGTCGCCATAATATTCAAATTCGATGCTGCGGTGGCTGCCCCAGTGGCACCAGCTAACAAATACTTTCCTGCTGCTGAAGCTTTATCTGCGGCAGCAGAGCCCAACTGGGCAACTTTACTTGTAGTCGTTGCAGCAGCTTCTTTCATTGACGCAAGCACCGCACCTCCCGATGCCGCTGCCAATATGTACTTGCCTGCTGCCATAGCCTTATCAGCAGCAATCGCAGCCCACTTCTGCATTGTTGTTGCAGCAGTTACTGCCCCCTCTCTTAGTTTTGAGACAATAGAGCCCTGAGTCGCTGCATTGCTGAGAGTCGTCTGTGTTGTCTCTGCGGCTTTAGCTCCTGTCAAAAATGCGATAACTGATGCCAAGCCTGTAGCGGCGGCAGCGGCTGCTATCTTAGCAGCAGCAGATATCTTTTCTGCTGCAATACCAGCGTATCTCTTGGCTGTGGCGAAGGAGGTGGCAGCAGCTTCCCTCAACGTCGCTCCGGTACTGGTCTGTGTTGCAGCAGTAGCCAAATTCGTTACCTGCGTTCGTACAGCTTTTGATGCCGCCGAAACTTTATCAGCAGCTATCAAGCCATATATCTGTATTGTTTCAATTTGGTCGGCTGCTGCCGCTGCTAGTGTCCTGCCTGCCAGAACCCCTTTGACAGTAGCCAGAGCCGTCTGAGCAAACCTTACCATTTGTACAATTTTGTATAACGCATAGAGAGCCGCGATGCCGCCAAAGACAACAGGAATGAGCAATCCGCCCATAGCGTCATTCATCGAAAGGATTCCACCGACAACCATTCTAATTGCACTAATAACAGGTCCAAGAGCGACCACCATCTGCTCTTTCATAAGAGTCAATTGCTGAGTAATAGAAATAGAAGCTGCTTGAGCGGCTGCCAATTCTTCTTCTGATTTTTTATTCTTTGCCATCTCGGCTTGAGCTTTTTGATAACCTGCCAAGCCTCCGCCAAACAATTTATTAGCCTCTGCCATATCTGTGATGCCAGCAGCGTTGGCGACTGCCATCTTTTCAAACTTGCTCATCGAGTTCCAAGACTTACCAGAAGCATCAACACTTTGAAGAATCATTTCAATTCTTTCATCTTCAGTGGCGTTCAACAAGTCCATCGAGTTCAACAAATCGCCACCGAGCATTGCATTCAAATTACCAGCAGCTTGGGCTGCACCGTCAAACGTATCAAACTGCGAAGTAAGCCCCAAAAGAGTATCCATGGACACGCCAAGACCCTTTGAAGCTGCTGCCATGTTCTTGAAGACCTCCATGCCTTTTGCACCATAAGATGCAAGCTGAGGAGCCGCCTTTTGAAATTCAGCAGCCATTTGTGCCGGGGGCATTCCTACAGCCAAGGCAGTCTTAGCCAAGTCTTTGTTCATTTTATTCGCTTGACTGGCAGACATGCCAAATGCGTTGGTCATCAAATCCATATTTCTAGCAGTCACACTAGAATCAATACCCAACTTTTCTAAGCCTGCTGAGGTTTGAACCAATTGAGTCTGCATCTGAGAATTCATGCTGGAAAATTGATTAAATTCTGTATATAAGGAGCCTGCTGCTTTACCGGCATCATCCAGTCCCACGCCCAACGACGCCATACCTGTTGTCGAGTCCAGCACCATGGCGTTCATTGAGCCAGCGGCACCCGTTGTCGCATTCAAGTTAGCCAGCATAGAGTCAGCAGCCATAACAGTGTGACTCATTCCGGCGATGAAGTCGTTAAAGATTCCCTGACCAATACCTTCTGCCCAGCGACCAATTGCTTGACCAACCGATTCGGCTTCCATGGCGATGTTGGTCATCGTCTGAATCATGGAGCCGCCCCAAATGTTTTGTTCTTTAATGTCCGAGGCTATGCTTTTTTGAAGTGCTTCTTGTAATTGAAGCTTTTGGTTTTTTTGTGTTTCTTGACTGTTTGAAGATTGCTGCTGAGTAATATTTTGGTTTCGCAATTGAGATTGTTGATTTATTTTATCAATAACCTGCTGCTCTAAGGCTGCAATTTCTTTTGCCTGACCACCCATTTGTTGGTACAAGCCAATTAGAGTTTGCGCCTTTGCAATCTGCTGGTCTAAAAGATTAAGATGGTGAGCCTGCTCAAGCCCACCTTGCTTGATGGCTTCAGCATACTGTTGTGCGGTAATTTCAGCATTAGCCAGCTTTTGATTAAGCTGGTCAACCATTGCTAATTGTTCTGGTGTTACTGCATTAGCCATAAATTAAATTCCTCACAGGCAGAAACAGAGGCTTACCCCTTGAAGGGCCATTTCAGACCTGTCGTTCTTTCAAAATTTGCTGTAGCTTTTCTGAGTTCGTATTTATTTTTATATGTCTTGGGATTGTTCAAGCCATATTTTGCGGCTGATTTCATATATTTCTTTTCTTTACCCAAGGCTCTTGAGAAAGATTCAATTTCTTTTTTATTACCCTTCACGCGGACAGGGATGGCGGCATCGTCGCCAAACATAGCTTTCATAAGCCACTGAGTTGCCCTGCCAAACATTCTTAAAAATATCTCGTTTAACTCGCCCCTTCTTTTGGCTCCAAGGTCAATGACCATTTCTCGATTTCTCTCTTCTTCACGCATGATAAATACTCTCCCTTAGTCGTAGCTACAACTCGCTACAATATAAATAGTTTGATGGGGGGATTTTAGCGGCGATTCAGTTTTTCATTTCAACTTCTTCCAGTCAACTGGTGTGACCTCAATTCCAAGCTCTTCGATTTCCTCTTTCTTCCAAACCTTGGATGTTCTACGAGAAGTGGATGGAATGTTCTCATAAATTTCAACTTTCGCAAGCAATTCCGTTGAAAACTTCTCTAACTCCTCTTCACCCTCAATACCCAAGCTTTGTTTTAAAAACTCTTTAATCCTTTGTTTGTTATCCATGACATACTACCTCCTATAATAGTGTAAAGTAAACAACTGCCCCCACCAGTGCGGCGGCGACCAATCGCAAAACAACTTTTCTTGTTTTTTCTCTGAGCTTTTGAGCTTCTTCTAATTCTTTTAACCGACGCTCACGCTCTTCAAGACGCTTACGCAGTTCAACCAATTTTTTTCTGGATTTTCTATATCTATCCACTGATTTAGCCTCCTCTGTGTTTGCATCTTTTCCTCTTTTTATTTTAAGACCCAGTGTCGCCTGTGTCTCCAGCATCACTTTGCTCGTAATACCTATAGCCAACCTCAACTAAAGAGTTGCCCGGAGGAATTACGTCAAAATAAACTGTATTGTCTGCTGACGAATAATGCCAGTCATAATACAACAAGCCATTCACAAAAACTCGGATTGAGTCTTGAATGGCTTCATGTGTAAGTGTTATAAATTCGTGCGGCTCAACTTGGTTGGACGCATCTGCAACGCCCGGTGCCCAATCTTCTGAACAGATGTCTACTACAATTCCGCCGAAATAATTAGTAGCTTCCATATATCTGTCGCCAATATTAATTAAACTCGGCACAGAGTCACAAACTGAGTCGGCTTGCTGCACATTAACAATACTGGATAAGAACGCAGAACCATTCCTTTGATTTCCATACCAAGTTTTAAAATCATCAATATCCACAAAGTGGTCATCTGACTGCTCTTCCTCATCAGACACCATAACAACCAAAAGTGCTGCATCTGGTCTCATCCAAGTTTGAGCATATGAGTTATTAACAATATACTCGTATGCAGCATCAAACCCTTCCTCTCTCGCTCCGATGCCTATTGCATTATACATAGCCAATGCGTCTGCCGCATCGTCACCGGGAACAAGTGGAAACTGAGCCTCCACAGAAGCTTTTGACGGGTCGTTGCTCATCATAGCAAGCCTCCACCCCGATGGGGGCAGAGCAGCCAGCATAGCCTCAATACCAGCCAGTAATTGCGGGTCATATCGGCTCATCGAACCAGATGTATCAATAACCCATAGAATGTCCACACCATCGACGCTCTGGGGCTGGGTAAAAGAGTCAATCCAAATTAGACCGGGGTCTGTTGGCACCTCCGATTCAATATAGACCGGCACCTCAACCTCAACAATTTTTTCGTTCTTGTGAACAAGATAATTTTCAGACGTACATCCCGATGCAACAAGTGCAGCAAGAACAACCCCTACCATTTTTTTCAACCACATTCATATTACCTCCCAAAATAATAATTAAGTCAAATATCTCCTCCAGTATCTGCGTCTATTGATAACAACTCTTCTACCCAACCCTCGACTAGCTCTTGGCTCCACCCATGAACTCCTCGATAAATTTTCATCTCCCTGTCAATCACCAATATTGTTGGATAGCTTGTAACAGGGTATCCATTTTGCCCCGAGACATCAACAACGCTGGAATCTCCTTGAAGCACTGGTGAATTTGTTGGAACTCCGAATAGGGACGCCCATCGCTGGACATCTCCTAAATCAACAGAATCACCTGCACTATCTTGAAGCAGCACCGTAACCCATATAACGTCCTTACCTCCATAAGCACTCATATGAGAAGAAATTTGGCTCGCAGCAGCTTGACACGGACCGCACCACATTACCGAAAAGTCAAGAACAATAATACTACCGTAATGGTCGTATAAACTCCAATTGTTATCTGACTGGTCTTTAAATGTAAAATCGCAGGCATGGTCATTTAAGTTTGCGCTGCAATCTTCCCATGTAATGGGAGACGGTTTTACAGTATCAGTAACGGAGGATTCAGTTGTGGATGGCGCAGGGCAGGCACTGAGCATAAAAGCCAGCAATGTTGTAAATAAACGCACATCCCATCCTCCCTTTAATTTAACTATACAACAAAATAAAAAAAGACCGGGGTATTAGCCCCGGTCTTTAAAATACCGCTAATTTATCGCCTCACGGAAGGCATCGAAGGTTTAGATACTGATGGCATCGACGGTCGGGAAGGCATGGAAGGTTTGGATGGAGTTTTTTTGCCTCCCTTCCCCTCGGCAGCTTCTGATTCTTTTTGCAATTGCTTTGCTAATCTATCAGCAAACCACTTTCTTAAACCAACGGGCAAGTTGTACGCTTCAAAGAAACTCCAACCGCCATAATACTTTAAAAAGAAAAATGTCTCATAGACATTCTCCATGTATTTATTGCTTAGGCCAAAAAAAGTCGCTGGTAAGCGGCACCTCCATTTCCGAAGTCGTAAGACATTCGTGGCAAGTGACCTCTTGCTTTAGGTCGATGTTTGGAATAATCTTTCCATATACATCTCGCAATCTGCGCGACTGTTTACCAGTCATATGCTGAATAGCTTTATTAATGGTTCCCTTATCGGTGTGCCCAGAGATTGAAACAATCATATGTCGCAATTGCTCTTGAATCTGCGATTCACCAAGTCCAGCTTTCTGGCGTTGGTTAATAGCCTTGGTCATGTGCTTTTCATCATGACCGTTAAGTGCTCGTACTTCAACTTCCCAGCCATTATCAAGAGAAATAATAAATGTATCTCTATCAGTGCTGGCGACACCTTCCAAGTTAGTCAAATCAGTACCTTCAGTCAACTGATAATCAGTCAAGTCGAAAGTATGCTTGAGCCGAGCCTGACAAGCAGGACACTGAACCTGAGTTGTATACTCGGAACCATATCCATCAATTCTCGTCTGAATAAGCACGGCAGACTTGTCACCCAACAACATATCGTTGGGATGAACAGGAGCTTGGATAAGACGTTCTAAGAACTTGTCAATAGCCACACCCTTTTTCAATAAAACACGACTGGTAAGAATATCTTCTTCAGCCGTTGTCATGTGCCTAACTTCAATCTCTCCAACACCATGAAGGGGGTGCCCCTCTGGATAGAACTTGCCGCCCGATGGAAGGGAGACCAATGAAGTCGGTCGAACAAATTCTAATGGCGTAGGCTTGGAAGAAGCGGGACTTGTAGCCCCTGCGGTTGCTGCCGTAGAGGGAGTATTAATATTCTTACTCCCACCAAGGCGGTCTTCATTTCTACTCATCAATCACCTCGTTTCTTATTTATGAGTGGTGCATAATAAATGCTTTATGCTTTGTTATCATACACCAGTAAGTAGTTCTTGTTAAGTTTTTTTTACCCTAAGCGGCTCTTAGAAAGTGGACGAATCATTTCCGGGGTCCCAACTTCCAGTGGTGCCACGGGTGCTTTCATTCGCAGTTTCAAGATAAGCCCAGTCATATCGAATCTCGATTTCAATATCAGTCAAGTCATCACCATCATAATCGAGGTCACCAAACTTAACATCCTTAATCCACGGATTCCAAAGAATCCATTTTTCAATCATATCTCCATCTGAATCAATTTGTTGAATTTCAACTCGACCGAGAGCGTTTGTAGCCTTTGACTTGGACATAGTAGACAGCATGGTCTCATCCATAGCTGGAGAGTATCCGCCTGTTCTAATAATATCTGTCATTGTAGCTGCGCCGTCTGGGTCAACCGGGTCTGCCAAGGTCAACGAAATGGTGTTCCACTCAACTCGACCGGGGTAGTAAAAAGTATGATTAATATATTTGTGTGTTGATTCTTGTACTGTGAAGCTTGGCTTTGATACCTTCTTCAGTGTATACACTGGAATGTGGTCGTTAACCAAAATCCACCTAAATTGTCTCTTCGGGTCTTTTACACCCTCCGAAGCGTCTGACCAAAAACTTCCCATTTTTATTTTCTCCCTTAAATGTTGCTTGATGTATCAAGCCTTTTTGTCTCTTCTGTTTTAAATAGTTGCGGGGCAGAGAAATCTCCTGCCCCGCATCTACTTTATTCTTTAGTCGTCGAAAGATGCTCCACTGTCGGTAATCACGAAATCAATCGCAATGAACTCGATAGCCTTTGCGGGCTTGAGAAGAATCTTAGCATACATAATGTTTCTGTCAACCAATTCTGGTGTCGTGGTGGTCTCATCAAGAATAATCTTGTATTCTGTTAGACCGAAGCGACCCTTAACCGATGCCAAGAATGGTTCTGCCTTGCTGACAAAGCGAGCCCATGTGGTCTTGACGTTCTGGTCAAAGAGAATTGTCTTCGCGAATCTGGAGATTTGCTTCTTCAAGAAAATCATCAAGCGGCGAACATTAATTCTATCCAGAGCCGATGGCGTAATCTGAAGCGTCTTCTGACCGAAGATTACAATACCCTCAGCAGGGAATGATGCAATCGGGTTGATGTTTGCTTCATAAAGCTTGTCACGCTCCTTGGAGTTCAGTCGAAGGCGAACACCGTTGACTGGAATACCAGCAGCACCATCTGAAAGTCCACCACGGGTGAATCCAGCGGGCGCAAACCATAGCTCAGAGCGTCTTGAAGACGAAGCCATTGTTCCAAGAGCAGCGATTGAAGGAGGTGCCCAAAGGACACGACCACTCATCTGGTCTGAAATCTGAACCCAAGGATAGAAGCAGCAGCCATAGCTGGAGTTTAGACCTCGGATACGCATCTTGGAGATGGCGGTATCGACTACCGGCATCCGCGCTGCCTCATCGGATGATGACAAAATATTGGTAGGACAGTAGTCGCCCTCAATATCAATGATAGCCAGAGCATCGCCGCGAGTCTCGCAAACATTTACAGCATGTGCAGTAAGTGGAGGATATGAAAGACCGGGCATCGCCAAGAGATTCATTTCCACAACTTCGGGGTCAGCTACAGTATCAATAGCTTTCTTCACTGAGTTTACAGCGTAGTGGTCAAGAACACTATCACCAGTTTGAATCAAATTGGTGTTGTTGTGTGCATTGTGCCACTGGAATGGGTTAGCTTCAAAAATGTCAAGCCCATCGGAACCACCAACCAAAGGAAGGGTGAATCGGTCAGCACCTGCTGTAAGGACAGCATAGGGGTTACGCTCGCCCTCGGTATTAGAAGCGGCTCCGCTACCATTAACCTTAAACGCTGTCAGTGAACAAGAGCCACCAGCAGACTGGGCATGAGCACCAGTTCCACCGCCAGCAGTATCTTCATTTGCCTCAACAGCTTGTGCGTGGCAACCGGGAACCCACTCAAGATTCTTCGGAAGAGGGTCAGCCAAGT
>MDSZ01169326.1_pt1 | contig 11849 bp, 16 predicted proteins | sample 811201 | NCBI WGS metagenome assembly MDSZ01 (sample SAMN05326647, study PRJNA326480) | marine metagenome | isolation source: seawater | place: Indian Ocean: North | collected 2010 | reverse complement strand
TGTAGATTTTGCTTTAGAAGCTTTATCAATAAGTTTAGCTTGTAAACTAGAAGGAAAAAATCTTTTAGTTTTGGAATAGCCGCCAGTTTTTTTGTAATAAGGAAAAGTTGGTGCACTATATTCCGCAATTTTTGTATGTAAAATTCCACCATGACCGCTAATTGTTGTAGGACTATTGGTTCTTACTACTTTTTTGTGATGTTCGCTGAGAATTTTATTTACAACATCTAAATGTTTATCTATTAATTTATGATTGCTATTGATTTTTTCAAATTTTGTAGTAGGAGAATCATTTGGATCAATTCTATTTAACCATATTGGTAAAGTTGGTTTATATAAATCATTCTGTATTAAATCATACTTTTCCATGAATGCAACAAGAAAAACAGACCATTTTTTTCCATTTTCAATTTTTGTATGTTCAATATTAGCACCTTCATCCAACAAAAAATTTATTAAATTAGGATATATTAATAATTTAACAGCAATAAATAACGGACTATATCCTAAATACACATAATTGACATTACTACCATTATTAATTAATTCTTTTGATTTGTATATTATTGTTTCTTCATTTGGAATATTTTCATTATGACTATTTTCATATATATGATGCAAATAAAAAAATAAGGCGCCATCTTCTTTCTCACCCTTCGCTAATAGTACTTGGGGCTCTATTGCGGAATAGTTCGACGATACATACGCTGATGAGTTCACAAGGTGGCTATCATCTTCTGTTTCCATTATTATAAGACACAGTTAAATTCTGTGTTTACTTAATTCAAAAAAAATATAAACTTAGTCATATTTAAAATGAGATCTATACATACTCCTTTGTAATTTCTCTTCATCATTATCTCTTTTTATACACAAGTCAGAAGGTGGTTTACCACCTAAAGTCTCTTTTGTTACAATTCTTGATGGAGAAATTACTTTTGAGCCACAAGAAAAAAATCCAAGTACAGCCAATACAAATACTAAAACACCTAATAAAAGAACACTATCTTTAGCCATAGTATAATGTATACTTTATTATTTTTTCTATTTTTTCATTAATTACATTTATAACATATTGGGCGTTGAAACGAAATATCCTTGTAACCAAGATTTGAACGCAAATGAATTACACTTCCAGTAGTTAATTTGCTTTTCATTTGATTTATATTCTCCTTTTGTATTATTCCATTATCATCACTATAATACACAGTCTTAATTCCCCACTTGATCATTAAACTCCTACAATAATGACAAGGCTTTGCATTTCCAAGTACCCATTCATTATCAACTTTCTTCCATCTTAAACTCCAAATACTTGCTTTTCTTAAACGACTCTTATCTTTTACTTTATTAATCGCATCCATTTCGGCATGTCTTGTTACTGCAGGTTTGCATATTTTCGAACATCCTGCTAATCCACTAACTCCAATACTTATCGGCTTTCCTGATATTACAACTGCGGCATAATGATGAGGTAATTTATTAGGAGCGGTGAACTACTTGGGTACTATTGTTGTAAAACGCAGATTCCATTACAGAAATAATAGTATTTTGACGACACATGATTATTATATATTAATGAGTATAACCTTAAATAAGATTTTGGTAATCATTTTTTTTTCAAAAAAATTTTAATATCCAGCTTCTCCACTCCCGTTATATTTGCTAGTCCCACATCCACAAAAAATAACCCAATACCAATAACATTTAATTAAAAAAGTTTTTGCTTTTGAATGTATTGTATTTTGCCTATTCAATTCTGGTTTCTTCTTCAATAAATAACAATCTGGATAAAATGGAGAATCACCCATTACATCACCAATCCAATCTCCAAGTTCTTGTGGACCAATTAAATCACTATCTAATCCGGTATCAATTATTGATATTTTCTGATATAAATTTATAACAAATTCTGAACAAAATAATCTTTTGTTTTTTTGTGTAATACAATCAGAGTTATGAAAACCTGGGGCGTTATAGCAATTTAACCAATCATATGAGGAACTTTGCCAATTTTTCCATATATATCTTAAAGAAGCTACCTTAAAATTATTTTCTAAATATTTTTCCAATTCTTCTTTACTCAAATTTCTTTCTTCTTCAAGGCTATATTTGAATTTATTATACCTGATTTTATAACAAGCTATTGCATAATCTTTTTTTAGATTTTTACATGCTATTTCTCTTAAATTTCTAATTTGTAATCCTCCTTTCAACTTATTAGTACGGATATCCTTTATTCCACGTGATCCATATATTTTTGACTCTAATATATATGTTTCATTTACATCTTTATTTTCAAAATCTATGAAATTAGTCGGACAAACCACACCAACATGTACCCATTCTGAATGTAATCCTAAACCATTTGGTTTACAAAAGTTTATACAATTATTTACACGTTTTTTTGTAAAAAGAATTATATCACACGGCCCAAGATTTTTAGACCACTCATCATAATCTGTATATATTGGCATAATTAATTCATTAATGATTGAAATCTTTACCAAAATTTTAAATTTCGAAATATGCGTCTAAAATGTATACCATATAAAAATATGTATTTATATGTCCAGATCGACTAATGGTTAAGTCCTCTGTTTGTGTTCGCAAAAAACAATGCTTACAAACGGCACAGAAAATCAAGGTTCGATTCCTTGTCTGGACATTTAGTTTTTAATTTCAAAGATATTTTAAAATTCAAATATATTGTTAAAATTTCATAATTTTATGAAAAACTTTGGTTATTGTATTTGGCTTTTACCTAATGACGCAAATTGGAACAATTATACAAATGGATTTATTTTTCATATGACAATCAAACATAGTTTAACACTTTATGATGCAAGGAATATATATAACAAATTGAAAATTAGTTCACAAATTATGGAATTATCTGAAAAATATACTTTGAGTTGCGATGATGATTTTAACGCATTATATTATATTTTGAAAAAAATAGATAATATTCCAGAATATTTTCCAAATGATTCTCATGTTTCTCTTTTTTATAAGTATAAAGACAAAATTTCTAATGAAGAAATACAAAAAATTGAAAAAATATCAAATACTGTTGTTTTTGATAAAATAGCTTTAGTGGATTGTAATAATAAGCACTTTAAAGATTGGAATATTATTTGTTACAAAAAACTTTTATAAAAAATGAACATAACGTTTTTAATCGTTTTTTATTGTTTTTATTTATTTTTCATTATTTTTAATCGTTTTTTATTGTTTTTTATTTATTTTTCATTATTTTTAATCGTTTTTATTTATTTTTTATTATTTTTAATCGTTTTTTATTTATTTTTTATTATTTTTAATTGTTTTTTTTGTTTTTTTATTGTTTTTAAGTAAAAAAATGATTAATTTTTTATTATAAAACTTTAAATAAATATGAATTAGAATTAGAAAAATGGATTATTCTTTTAATTGCTTAAAAGAATTATTCGAAAATTACGGATATGATTTCAAATATGAGATTATTCCCAAGAGAAACGAATGCATGGCAACTCAAACATATTTATATTACTTGAATATTATTGTTGAAATTACTGATAAATTTGGCAATCATATCTTCTTTACAGATGAAAATGTATTTAGTCTAAAAGATGGAGAAAAGATGGTTTGTGAAAAAATTATGAATATTTGTATTGGAGATTATGACATATTTGGAGAAAAATTTAAGTTTAGAAATATAGGAATTACAGAATTAGAGAACAACTTAGAGACTCAATTGAAAATATTATAAATTATTATTTTCGAAACATTTAGTATGAAAAGAGCCCTTGCTTTTTTAATATTATGTTTAGGATTAAGACTGATTATAGCACTAATTGCAAAAAATTTATCAATTAAAGAGTTAAAACTGTCTTCAATTCCAGCATTGATACTTGGATTAGCTTTTGTATCATTATATTTGTTCGATTTAAGAAAAAATGGTATAGAAGCTGGTGGTAAGATTTGGTGGAATTCATATCGTCCAATTCATGGTATGTTATTTATTCTATATTCAATATACGCATTTAAAGGAGAAAAAAATGCGTATATTGTTCTATTGCTTGACGTATTTATTGGTCTATTTGTATGGATTCACAAATATTACCTAAGTAAAGAGTTTCTTCATGTGGACTCTTAACTTTGGTTTTTTAGTATCACCTAATACTTGTAAAGCCTTTTCTGTAATATCTTGATTAATCTTGTAATATTTTATACAATTTTGTAACAAATCCAATGTTTCTTTTTGTTTCTTGTTCTTATTGATATGTCTTATCAAATTATACAAAGAATCTCTATGTTCAATCGTTTTCCATAATCTTATATCAAATTGTTTTGAATTTACATTAAATTTTGGAAATTGAATCATGTATTGCTTATCAACTTGTTTGAGTTTACTCAATTTTGATAATAAAGTATTCTGAATATTAGATACATCAAAACCCAAATGATCTATATCAGATAAATATTTTGAGTATTTTTGTAGATTGTAAATGTTATTAGACACTTTTGTATAATTTGTAAATATTCCGCAAGAATAGAAATATGGATTGTCTTCGACAACTGATTCTAAATTAGCTTTATTCTTTTGTCCGAGTAACCAACTAAATGCTTTAAATGGATTTCGAATTGCAAGATTTGTATCAGAATCATATGCTAAGCCCCCGTGTATTGCTAAATTCTCTAATAATCGATAATCGCTAATACCATTTTTTGCGATGTACGATAAAACCTCTTTTGATGCTCCCATTTCTTCTGCTTTTATTATAGCATTTGCATTATTGATAGTATGCATTCTAACCAATTGTAATTTACTTCTTAAAGTTCTTAAATGATTCATATAAGGATCTACACAAATCAGAATAAGAGTAGTGCTTTTCTTTTTCTTATTAAGAAATTGATTGATTTGTTTGACAGTTGCAGAATCAGCTGCTTCTAAATTATCAACAATCACAACTTGCTTTGGATTATTAGATATTCCATCAATCATATATGTCCATTCATTTGGTTCTAATGGACAATACAGATGAAAATAACATTCTTTAAATGTTTTTCTGACTAATGTTGTTTTTCCAGATCCATGTGTACCATGTAATAAAGGTACTTTATGTTCATTCAAAATATCCTTCAATTTACAAGCCATATTTGTATTATTATTAAATTTGACTAATATCTGAATCATTTTTATTCACTATCATTAATGGGTGTAATATTATCAGATAGTCCAAAATTGAAATCCGAAATTATGAAAGAAGGTATTTTATGTTGTAGACATGTACTTGAACTCGATTATTTGCGTGAAAGTATAGATACTGAATCATATAAAGATAATGATGATCCTATAAACTCTTTTACATATAACATAAAAGAAATTCCTCCTTTATCAGAAAAAAATCAAAAAATTCTTGGAAAATATAAGCATTTATTGTTTTTTAATTATCCAGATTATAATATAATATTGGATGAAAATGCCAAAGTTGAAAAAAATAATGACAGTCTATTATATAATTTAAAACTGGAAAAACTTGTTAACAATATAGAAATACCAAAATCAATTAGAAATCTTAACAGTTTAGAAAATATAACTCCGCAAAACAGTGTAAAAGAATTTTTAGAAATAATTCAAAAGAATTTATCCAAAATAAGAAGAGAACAATTAGCAGATTCTAGAAAATGGGGTATATATTTGTATTATTATAAAGATATAATTAGTCAATTGAAAACAAGAAATTTTTATAATCATGAAATGAATATTCTAAATACAATTTTTGATGAAATAAATATTTTACTACAAATTGTTAAGTTTGAGATTAATAATATTGATATTATTTCAAAAAATAAAAATATTGATGAAATCCAAAATAAAAATACACAATACAAAAAAATTTTAGATAGAATCGATTATATTGAAGTCAATGTTGAATCAACTGATAATGGAGAATGGTTGAAAAATATGACAAATGGATACATAGTAAAAATGAATGGAGATAAATTAATAATTCGTTCTGATTTACCAGAAAAATTATTAGATTTATATTCAAAAATATGTAATATTTCTGATAAAAATGTTAATCTAAAAATGTTAAAAAATTACAAAAAGTCTGAAAAGGAAAATTTAACTGTTGTTGAAACTGAAGCGACTCCATGGGCTTATACTCATAATCTTGTATTTGGAAAAAATGCTGAATATAAAAAAGAAAATGAGGAAATGGTTTCAGAAATTGTTAATGTTTCTGATAATTTGAAACTGCCAGTTGATTATATTTTCGGTATGTACAAAAATGCTTTTAGAGTATAAAGCCTACTCACTATAATAAAGTATACAAGATGGCTCACCAAGAATACTACTTGGCTATGCGCAATATTATGGAAACATCCCGCTCTCAAAGTATGAAACTAATTGAAAGAATTAGTTTTGATCTTGGTGCTCCAGAACGTTATGAAGAACTATGCAATAAATATATTGATGATTCTATTAGAATTAAGAAATTCAAAGATAAGAATCATCCTAAAAAACCAAAGTCGGGTTACATGTTGTATTGTGAAAAGAATCGTGCCAGAGTAAAAAGTTCTCTACCAAAATCGGCAACATTTTCAGATATTATTAAGAAAATGGCGGCGGAATGGCGTGGACTTGGTGATGATAAAAAAACAGAATTTAATAAATTGGCTGAAGATGATAAAACAAGATACCAGCAAGAACTAGATGAATACAAGTCTCGTATTTATTCAGCGAATGTTGGTTCCAGTCAGTAATTATTTAAACTCAATTTTTTTGTTTAAATTATTCCAAAAATCCCTTCCCCTTTTATAAGCTGATTTGGTAAAATTATTACTGTTATCGGTTTTTTCAACATCAATATTTTTTAAATTTGGATTATTCCAAAATTCATTCCCTTCAGTATATCTTTCTTTTGTGTTATCATCTCCATATGAAGTTGGATCTTTGTGTTGATTTTCTGAATTAGGCTTGTATATTTCGTAGATTGGGTTAAAATCAAAATCTAATTTATCAGAATTTTCATCAATAGAATCCAGTCTATTTTCATTTAGAAAATGACTATCTTTTAGATTCATTCTTAATTTAGATTCTGATTGTGTTTTATTTTCATATACAAGTGGTTTATCAATTTTTTCATTCATACATTTTTCAGAATTTAAGATATTACCATATCTATAATCACAAATATTATCAGGTGATTGCATATCATTTAAATAAATATGTAAACATTTTCTTCTATTTAATAAATCTTTATGTAAACTCATTTGTCTATTCTTTTACTATATTTTAAAATAAATTTCGAATATATTAAAATATACTCTTTAGTATGAAAGATGTAGAGACTTATTCAAATATTGCATTGGGTCAAATATTTTCACAAAATCCTAATCAAGCAAAAACATCAAATTGTTTATTACACCGTAGGAAAGGTCTTAATCGAGAAATACATTTAGAAAATCTTCGAAAAAAGAAACAAGCAAAAGAAGCAAAAAGAGAATTTCAACAAAAAGAAATTTTAAAAACTGGAAGTATTAATTCAACATCATATGTAGTTAACGATGAATCTCTTCTTGAACAAATAGAAGTGCTTAAATCACAACTGAATAATGCCGGTATTAAACCTCTTTCCGAGATGGTATCATATGAAACCGCTAAAGAATATTTGACTAAAGCATTAAAAAATGCTTCTGAATCTGATTCTTATGAAAACATAAAAGAGGTGGAGAGATGGGATGAATTCATTAAAAATCACCCAAAATACGTTGAAGAAGAAAAAGAGAAAGAGGAAGCTTGGAAGAATGAAAATTTTTTGAAAAATATTGAAGCACTTGAAGTACAAAGAAATATTATTCCCAACGATATCTATTCTGGCGCATCCGTTGATATTTTAATAGAAAAGGGTTTGAAAAAGGAATTAGCCGTTCGTCTAATGAGAAATAGAGTATTATGGCTTGTTCATATGGATCCAAATGAAATTGCTCCAATTCATTTAGCGGATCTCAGGTTTAAATACTCATTTACAGGTCTTGATCTAATTGAAATGAGAGCACTCTATGCTTGTATGCCGGAAAAGTTTGAACATGATGATACTGGTGAAAAAATGCAATGGTTATCAAGTGTTCGAGAGAAATTATCTGATATGATAAATCAGGAAAAAAATAATACTTTAATAGCAAGACTAAAAAGAAATTCTGCTTATTTAGAGAAAAAAGAACCAATAAAATTGAAAAAAATTAATTTAAATAATCAGAATAAAAATAAATTAAGTTTTATTGAAGAATTAGCTCTAAAGAGAAAGAAAATTGAATAAAATTAATGTTTTATTCAATTTGCTTCTGGTGTACAAGATCTACTAGCAGTTCGTCGTGTAAGTATTACCATTTTTTTTTATATCGGTTAAACACCAGTCTTTGCGGGTTTTCCCCCGGTCACCGGGGGCGCCCTGCTTTATACAACACCTTGCCATCGCCCAGATAGGGTTCTTGAAAGATTCATTTACACTAGATACTCCAAATAATACACCCAATACAATTAACACAAGCAAACTAAGACCTAAATAGTAAAACATGTTTTTTTCACTTTTTGATAACATAGTTTTGTATAATTTAAGCAAATATTAATATTTAAATATTATCCAAAATACTTTGTGGAATTTCATTTCCATGGTAATTATCTATTTCTCTTAATAAATTCTTATCATTCTCATCTAATAACGATTCCATCCAATCATTAATATCAATTGTCTGTTTTGGGGCTTTAACGATTGGCGCTTTAGCTGTTCGTGCCTGAATAGCTTTTCTTTCTGCTTCTGATAGCTTTACTTCGGGGCCATATTTAAACGTTAATTGTCTAAACAATTCTTTTTCCTTTGATGAATATTTTTGAACCAATTTATCAACATCTCCAAGCTTTTGGGGGGCATTTAGCTCATAATATCTGATTAATCGAGTCTTAAAATCCATTGTAATAATTTATCCATTAACAGTTAATATTGTTATAAATAAGTTATTATATATAATAGTATGTATTATCTATCTTTTTCAACAAAATCAATGGGATTTACTAATCAAATATTTGCTTTATTGAATGGGATAAGCCATGCAATTGAAAATAATTGTCAGATTATTGTTATTGATAAATTTTTATGTGATTATAGTAAAAATAAATATGAAAATATTTCAAAAATACTAGATTTAGACAAAATGAATATTTTTTTTAAACAAGAATATAACTTAATATTAGTAGATAAGGAAAATTTTGATTTTGAATTGTTAAATGTAACTTATGGAACACAAGATAATGTTTTTGATATAACACAAAATGTAAAAGACAAATATTTTGTTAATAACAAATTATTTATAAGTAAAAATACGAATTTTAATAATATTCAAGGAGATCCGTGTATTGGTGTTGCAAAATATATTTGGTTTAAATATAAACTAAATAATAATACTATAACAGACAAATATACAGAAATTTTAGATAAAGATATTGATTATACAAATAAAAATTATATTAAATGTTCCACAATGGGTTGGCCATCAAATAAAGCTGGAAAATGGGATTCATCCTTGGGTAAATGCCCTGGTAAACCGACTCCATATTTTTTAGATATATTGACTAATATTTTTTATAATAATCAATTTATTGATATATCCAAAAAACAACTATCAAATGTTATTTTAACAAATAAAGTAAATCTAATCCACTTAAGACTAGAAGATGATGCAATAATTCATTGGTCTAAAATGAACAAAATGTCAAAAGGGAATTTTAAGAAAAAACTTGAAAATAAATATATTCAACTAATAAAGGAATATATTGATAAAAAGGATATAACAATTTTATTGTCATCCTCATTTGATAACAAGATTATCGATTTTTTGAATACAAATCAATACAACTATTTTACTAGTAAAAAGAGTTTTGAATATAGAGAATTAAATGCAATAGTAGATTTTCTTATTTCAAAAGAATGTAATAATGTATTTATTGGTAATTTTAATTTAAATGGAAAAAATGGATCTACATTCAGTTATTATATATACGAAACTTTACATCAAAAAAACATTTCATATAAATATATAGATTTAGATCATATTCTGCAAATATGAGTTATTTAATTTTTATACATCCCTTTGATTTAAAACGCAGAAAATACAAATATCTAAAAAAAATTATATAAAATGAAAAAAGTAATATTTTTATATTGGGGTCAAAAATTTATAAACGCACCAACTGTTGTAAAGAAATGTCTATTATCATGGAAATTAAAAAATCCTACTTGGAAAATTATAGAATTAAATGATGACAATTTATGTGAATATATTAATATAGAGGAAGAAATACCTGATATTCGAAAGAAAAATATAACAAAAACATCTTATTCTGATATTATAAGAATCTTTTTACTTGCAAAACATGGTGGTTGTTGGTGCGATGCAACTACATTTTGTAATCAATCATTAGATATTTGGTTAGATAAAGCTACATCAACTGGATTTTTTGCATTTGAAAATATAAGTGTTAGAAAACGAAACACATTTACCCTTATGTCAAGTTGGTTTTTATACAGTGATCCAAATAATTATATTATACAAAAATGGAAAAAAAGTGTTATAGAATATGTTAATAATGTAACTATTCTGGGAACAAATAATGTACAGAACACCTTACGAATTTGGAGAAAGGATAAATATAAACACAAACATTATTTCTGGTTTCATTTTTTATTTGGTGATTTGTATGATTCAGACAACAAATTTAAAGAGTTATGGGATTATACACCTAAAATATCACGTGACGGACCACATTATATATGGAATCACGGACTACTAAATAGATTATCAGATAGGGTAAAGAATCATATTAATCAGAAAAAAGTACCATTATATAAATTAAGTTATAAATATAATATGAAAAGACAGACTGAAGAGTGTAATTTAAGTTATTTACTTAATAAAGTCTAGGTAAAACGTTCTGCGCGTTGTCGGCTAATAATGGGATCTTTTCTTTTAATATTTTTAAAATGTGTCCATTTTATTTCCTTGATTTTATTTCTATATTTTTGTGAAAATATACTCCAATAAATTTGACATTGTGGTTGTTGATGTTCAATACATTTTTCATAAACATTATTAAGTAATTCTTTAATATTTTCTCTATTAATAAATATCAATAATCCTGTAGCACAGATTCTAACATTTTCGTTATATTCTTTTGTTAATAAAATATTTTTAATAAATTGTTTTGTTATATTCATGTTTTTTGCATATCTTTGTTGTTTACTCGCCTCTTCAACTTCATGATATATATTATTGCCATTTTTCCTTTCCTGCCTAATTATTAATGATTTATCAAGATTTTTATTTATCAATAACTTCATTTCGTCTATTGCTTGAGAAGACACATTTTGGGAATGATCAAAATATATGATTGTTTTTGCAGTTTGAAATTGTGGAAAATCGTCTAAAAATTGTAAAAACTTGATATATTTAGATTGTAATGCTGATATTATAGAGTCATTGCTTAATACTTTATTTACATAAACATAATTCCATCCTTTATTTGTAATTTCATCTTTAAGTTCATTGTTATTAGTAAAAAAATAACTATTTTCGTTATCAGGAGATTGATGAACGTATGTAAAATGTTTTCCAAAAATACAACTTACAATTAATAAATTGTTCATATATATATATAATAACATACACAAAATAATCTTTTATAATTTAAAAAAGATAATATTCTGTAAATACGAGTTATTTAATATTGATAAGAGAATAATCTAAAACCATTTTTATCTTTCCATACAGATATTGTGCCAATATGAGCACATTTAATGAACATT
>MDSZ01147473.1_pt1 | contig 11849 bp, 14 predicted proteins | sample 811201 | NCBI WGS metagenome assembly MDSZ01 (sample SAMN05326647, study PRJNA326480) | marine metagenome | isolation source: seawater | place: Indian Ocean: North | collected 2010 | reverse complement strand
CCACGTTGATAGGCTGGATGTGGAAGCACAGCAATGTGTGCAGCTGACCAGTACTAATAGCTCAATTGGCTTGATTTATGCACTGAAAAAAATTTTATTGGATAATTTTTTTATTAATTTCTTTAATCATTAACTTAAAACATTTTTTGATAGTCATGTTTGAGTTATCTATGTAGATGGCATCATCTACAATTTTCAATGGAGATATCCTTCTTGAAAAATCACTTTTATCTCTTTCCTTTATGTCTTTTAGGACTTCAAAATAAGTTATCCTATGCTTAAGCTTTTTTAATTCCATAAATCTTCTCTTTGCTCTAATCTTGGTGGAAGCTGTTAAAAAAAATTTTATGTCTGCTTTAGGCATTATTTTATATGTAATATCCCTTCCATCAAAACAAACTCCTTTGTACTCTTTGGGAGGGTTATTAGCTAACTTTATTTGATAATCACTAACAAACTTTCTTATTTTATAATTTTTAGCTAATTTAGCTGCTATCATGCCAATTTTGGAATCTAATAATTTTTTTGATTGTAAATCTTTTAATTTAGTTTTTTCTATTTTTTTTTTAAATAATTTGTAATTTATTTTATTGTCTATTTTGAGGTAAACTCGACCTAAAATTCTGTAGAGTTTACCTGTGTCAAGATAAAGAAAATTAAAATGCTTGGACAATAATTTTGCCTGAGTACCAGCTCCACTCGCAGCAGGGCTGTCAATTGCTATTTGAAAACATTTTTTTTTCATTTTTATTTTTTATCAATGTGTTAGTTACCTATAATAGTTTTATGAAAAAATTAAGAAAAATTAATAAAAAAAAAGGTATTCTTTTCTGGGTTACAGGTTTATCAGGTTCAGGAAAGACTACTATAGCTAAAAAAATAACTAAAGATATTAAAAAACTTTATGGACCAACAGTTGTTATTAGTGGTGACAGTTTAAGAAATATGTTTAATCTTAAAGGTTATTCTTATAATGAAAGACTTACTACAGTCAAAAAATATTGTAGATTATCAAAATTTTTAACCTCACAAAAAATAAATGTTATATTTGCTGTGATTGGCATGATGAAATCAATTAGAGAGTGGAATAGAAAAAATATAGATAATTACATAGAGATATATATTAAAAGTGAAATCAAAGAGATAATTAAACAAAAGAAAAAAAAGATTTATTTTTCATCGAAAAAAAATCTTGTCGGACTTGATATTAAACCAGAGTTTCCTAAAAAACCTGATATTATTTTAAAAAATAATTTTAAAACTAATGTTAATGAGTTGTCAAAAAAACTTGTAGGAAAAATTCAAAAACAAATTAATGATTTTTGATTAATATTTTTAGAAATCCTTTTATCCATCAAATGTTCAGGAATACTTATTTTTTTTTTAATGAAATTTCTAATTTTAGAACCGCTGATTAAAATTTTTATTTTTTTCAAATTCTTATGTTTGCAATCATTTGTTACTAAATTGCATTTTTTACAAAAATAGGGCTCTTTTTCACACACAATTTTTAGCCCAATTTTATAAGTATTTTTTTTACAATAATTTTGTGACTCATATTTATTATAGAAATCCTTATATCCTGCATGATCTCTTCCAACCCAAAAATGTGTACAACTAAAATTTTTTCTTACTATTGCATGAAGTGCAGCTTCTTTTGGTCCTCCATACCTAGGATATGAAAAAAAAGGAATTACAAAAACTTTACTTTTTATGTTGGTGTAACTTTTAGCTAAGATTTTATTTAGACGTATTATCACATTATCTTTATATTCACCTTTTTTGTATTGACCAATTAAAGGCTGAATAAGTAAATTGTTATATTTCTTTATAAGATATTTGTGGATCCATTGATGAGCTGCATGAGGAACATTTCTTGTATGAAAAGATGATAAAGTAGCTTTCTTTCTAAATTTTTTTTTGAAATTAAATGGACTTACAAAATTTTTATCTTTTAAGTTTTTTTGGTATTTGTATTTTATACGGAATGAGAGGAATATATAATTATCAGAAAAAAATTTCTTGAAGAAAGGGTTAGATTTATATTTTGGTCCGTATATTTTTTTTCCAAATAATATTTTGTTGATGAAAAAAAAATTAACTTTGTCAATTATTACAATGTCCTTTTTCTTATAAATAAGCCTAATTTTTTTTGAATTTTTAATTTTGAGAAAATTTTTTTTAGTAATTCCAAACAATATTGGAAATGGGAAAAAAAATTTTTTAAACTTTTGATATAAAATTATTTGTTCATATTCTGATTTGTTAACAAAATTTTTTAAAGGATAAAATACATTATGTGTTAAGTTTAATAAATCCGAAAATTGACTTTGGTTTAACTTCAAAGTTGGAGTCATAATTGTTTGCAAATTTACTTAATTAGTTTATATAATTCAATTTTTAATTTCTTTAAATGATATATGATCTTGTATTAGTTGGTTTTGGTGTAATTACAACTGAAGTGCTCTCAGAATTATATAAAAAAAAAATTCGCTCAAATTTTAATATTGCTGTTGTTGAAAAAGATTTAGATAATTTTCCAGGTGGAATTGCATATAGTAAATCAAAATCAAAATATGGATATTTCAATAACCCACTGAGGCTATCTAACAATGAATTTAAAGACTGGATAAGAAAAGATAAGAATCTTAAAATTTTAAGAAAATTTATAGAACAAAATAAATCATATGAGCTTGAAAAATGGTATAAATCAAACAAGAAGTTCTTAAATGAGAAAAAATTGAAAGAGGTTTACTTTCCTAGGTTAGTATATTCTTTTTTTTTAGAGGATAAAATTAGAAAAACAATTATTGGAAAAAATAAAAGAATCAAGTTAAAGATACTTAGTGGTCATATAACAAATATTAAAAAAGAGTCAAATTTCGTAATAAGTTCGGCAAAAAAGTTTTTGAACTGCTCAATAAAAAAAAATAATAATAATTTGAGATTAAGTTTAAATGGTAAAAATAATTTTAAGTCTATAGAAGCAAAAAAGATTGTTCTTGGCATTGGTATTGTTTCTCCAAATCAATCAAATTTTAGAAATATAAATAATAAAAATTATATAGGTGATTTTTATGCAGAAGGAGGTACAGATTTATTAATCAGGAAATTAAAGAAAATAAAAAAAAAAAAAATCTCAGTTATATTTATAGGTAATAAAGCGGGCCTACTGGAATGTATGCAAAAACTTCAAACAATTATTAAAACAAGTAAAAAAAAAATTAAATTGATATCTATTTCATCAAATTTAATTTCATTAGAAAAAGCTGTTTTATCCAATAATTTTTCAAATTTAAAACTAAAATATTTTAATATTAAATATTTAAAAAAAATAAAAAAATCTGAGGATATATATAAGATATTAATAAATGAGTTTAAAATTGGCACTGATAAAGGATTTAAAAAGTACGACGTTTGGACTAAAATTTTAAGACTTAATTTATTAAATTACGCTTATAAAAATTTGAGTAAAAAAGAAAAATTAAATTATAATCATAAAATACTAAACCAAATTAGAAATATTACCAGATTTACATATCCGGAGACAGTTAATGCCAAAGACAGTTTAGTCAAAACTAAAAACTTAAAATTTGTAAAAGGAAGAATAAAAAGTATTATCTCTACAAAAAAATCAATGACAGCATTTACCTCAAATAACAGAAGATTAATTGGGGATATTATAGTAAATGTATCAGGACCAAGATCTATTAAAATTAATGAAGATATTCCAAATTTAATTGATTCTATAAAAAATATTTGTAGGGACTTCAATGAAAAAGGTTTTTACGCAGATAAAAATTTCATGATAGGAAAAAATATTTTTTCACCAGGGACATTAACAATAAATTTTAATCCTAGTAGAAGTACAATTATTAAAGCAATTACATCTAACTCAATTAAAGTTGCAAATAAAATATACACACAAATTAAACATTAAAGATATGAAGCAATTAATTGATCAACTTTCATGGGAAGAATTCTACAAATCAAGTACAAAAAAAAAAATTATAAAAAAAGTTGAGCCATTTAATAGATTAATTGCTCACACAAAAAACTATTTTTTAATTGGAGGATATGGAGCCTTTACTGAAGGATATGTTTTGATTATCACTAAAGATTTTATTCCATCTTATGGGTTGATAGAGAAAATTAATAATGAAGAATTAAATTTTTTAATCTCAATAGTAAAGAAAATGAATATTAAAAAATATAAAAAATCTTCAGTAATTTTTGAGCATGGAATGTGCGCATGTGTTGGCGGTTTAGATAGAGCTCATATACATATCATGACTATAAATGAAAAAACAACTGAAGATACTCTTTTAAGTTCAATAAATCAGACTCTTTATTCAAGAAAAGTAGGAATAGATTCAGTTGAATATAAAAATTATAAATTACAAAATATACATGACATAAATCATTTTTTTGAAAATAAAGAAGATTACAGTGAAAATGAAATAAAAATTAATGGCCAAATATTAAAGTTAGAAGATATAAAAAATCTCAACCAAAGTCAGTGGCCTTTTGTTACCCTTAATCATATTCAAAAAGGCGGTCATTATGTTTATTTCAATAGTCCATATGAAAAAGCATCTTTTTTAACCACAAATAATTTTCAAACTCAATTTGGTCGTGAGGTTGTTTTTCATAATGAAATTAAGTGTAATAAAAAATTTAAAAAAAAAATTGAGGAATTTACAAAAAAAAACCCACACCTAGAGGCATGGAAATGGCAAAATTGTATGTTTGAAAAAAATATTATTTCAACAGTAAATGGCTCAAAAAAATTTTTAAAAGAAGATTTAATTATAAATAAAAAGAATTATCAAAAATATAATTACGAAGTAATTTAAATCATTAATTTAAAAAAAGCTGAGATTTTTTGTGTGGAATTAAGAATTTGTCACCATACAAAATCTTAAGTATTAATTTAGAATTATTTGGTATAAGACAGTTTTGATAATACAAGGGTTTAGTTTTAAAAGGCAAAATAATCATTGAATCAACAATTATTTTTTTTTTTTTTAATTCCAGAGTAAAAACTCAAATATTTTTTTTTATTTGCAAATTTAAAAAATGATAGATCAGCAAAAATATTAAGTTTTTCATGAATTAAATGAAAATTACTTTTATTAATTTTTTTAACTCTAAATTTATTCATTAATATTTTTATAATTTTTTTTTTCATCATTTTTAGTTTCGACAATCATCCCAATATCTAAATCTTTTCCTCTTCCGGCAATAGCTCCTTGTCTAATACATCCCAATAAAGCGCCATCAAATAAAAAAAATTTATAATTTGAGTTTTCAAATATCTTTTTTAAGTATATTAGTAGGTATAACATCCCCAAGTGTCTTATTGGCCAAAAAAAAAATCTCAAATTAGTACATCTTAATATAATAGTTTTGAAAAAAATCGATAATAAAAATTTATAAAGATAAATTTTTTTAATTGAATCATTTCCAAAAAAAAATTTGATTGACAGACCTATAAAGGAAATAATTTTTTTCATAAATCTATTTTTTTTTAAAAAGATAATTTTCAATTAAATAATTAGCTTTGGTTGAAAGCAAACTTTCAATCGTTTTTTGAGAATTATTTATAATTGTCTGACCATTTTCTAATTTAATATAATTTTTTAACACAGATATCTATAATTTTGATAGCTTTTAATAGAGAGCTTTTACTAATTATTAATGGTGGCCCAAGTTTGATGGACTCTCTTCCAGTGTTTACTAATAAAAGACCCATGTTATAAGCATTAGCAGTTACTTTGTTTGCTAAATTTGTTGGATTTTTACTCTTAAACTTTTTAAAAATAATTGCAGCAATTAACCCTTTACAGTTTATAGTCTCAATTATTTCAGGATAATTACTTTTAATTTTTTCTAATTCTTTTTTAAATAATCTCCCTAAATTCTTTGACTTTAATACTAAATTTTTAGATTTTATTTCCTCTAAAGTAGCTTGACCTGCGCTACACACTATTGGATTTGAAGAGTGAGTGCTACTCATGTCACCTATTTTTGGAATGTTCATTATTTTTTTACTTGAAATAACTCCCGAAAGTGGAAAACCAGAGCCCATAGCTTTACCACAACACAAAATATCAGGATCTAAATTATAATATTCATACAAAAATTTATAGCCAGTCCTTCCAAAGCCTGACTGCATTTCATCTATAGTAATTAAAATTTTATTTTTTTTACAAAATTTTTTTAATGCTTTTATGTAGTTTAATGGATAAAAAAAAGCTCCCCATCCTTGAAATGCTTCTAAAATAATACCTGTAATTTTTTTTTTATAATCAAATTTTTTCCCAAAACATTTTGTTAAACTATTATAAAAAAAATTTACTGAATCTTTTTCGTTTGTTTTCCAAGGATAAGGAAAATCTATTTGATACATGTATCTATCATAAGATCCAATCCATTCACTTTGATTATTATTACCACTCATCATTTGAGCACCCATAGTCCTACCATGCCAGTTACCTTTTAATGATATTATACCGATTTTATTTTTTGAATTTTTAGACCTTAATCCATTAAGTCTCATTAATTTTAAAGCAGCCTCAGTTGCCTCAGTGCCAGAGGACAAAAGATAACATTTAGATAATTTTTTATTATTGATAAATTTAATCAAAGATTTAGAGTATTCATACCTACTATTATTAAAATAGTTATAGGTATGAGAGATTGGAGAGTCTAAAGTTGCTTTAACTTTTTTAATTACCCTTTTATTAGCGTGACCAACATTAGAAACAAATATAGTTGATGTAAAGTCGATTAGTTTTTTGTTAAAGCTATCCCAGACATAATAATCTTTAGCTTTTTTCCAACAAGTCAAAATTTTTGGTGACATTGAACTTATTTCATAATTAGAAAGTTTTCTTAAAGATTTGTATCTATTATTTGGAATTATCATTTTGTAACTAAATTTTTTTTTTTGTTAAAAGATATTTTGCATATTCAAGATCATTTTTACTATCAATATCAACTGATAATGAATTTATTATAAATGGTGCAACTTTATTTCCATGCAAAAAATTCTTTTTAACAATATTTTCTACTTTCACAATATCTATATAACCATTTGCCATATATGTGTCATTAAATAATTCTTTTGGTCTATTCATTTTTTCAATATTTGATGATTTACCGCACAATCCTTTTAAGATTTTATTTTCAATTTCAAAAGTTTTATAACTAGTTTCTGACATCTTTGAAACAGATCTCATAGCAGAATATTTTTTGAAATTTGAAATAAAAAATTTGACTGCTTTATTTAAAACTGAACTATCTCTATTAGGTGAATTTGGTCGTAAATGAATAAAAGCATCTGGTAAAACATAATTATTCTTTTTTAAATAAGTAACTAACTCTTTAAAAAAATCTAAATCTGTTGCAGTATTAGAAGAGTTTTTTTTTGATCTATGGTGAAGTAGATTAGCTCCATATTTTTTTGCAATTGATAAATATCTTTTTGAGTCACTTGTAAAAATAATATTATCAATATTTTTGATTTTTTTGGCTTGTATAATTGTGTAAGCCATAAGTGGTAAATTTTTTATTTTTCTAATATTTTTATGTTTGACTGATTGAGAACCACTGCGCGCTGGTATTACAACCCATAGCTTTAAATTTTTTTTCATTAACTATTTTTTTGTGATTATTCCTTTAGAGGAATGAAGCGAAGTAAGTTTTTTGGATTTTTCTAATTCTTTAATTGGCGTAAAAAAACGAGCTCCCAATTTTAATTTTTTTATGGGGTATTTTTCTCCAGTAATTTTTGCAATTTTTTTTATTTGAACCACACCTTCTGTTGCAGCAATTAAAAAAGAGTTTTTTTCTTTTTTAAAAATTATACCTGATTGATATGGATGAAAGTTGATCTTATGTTTTAAAAGTTTAGCGTGACTTAACAAGTATTTTTTATTTTTGATGAAAGTTGAGGCACCTTGATAGGGGTCACTAAATGCATTAACAAAATCAACAATATGTTTTGCCTTCCAATTCCAATCAATAAATCCATGAATTTTTGTATTTAACCGGGGCATATATACATCTTCTTTTTTATTTTGTTTTTTTAATAAAAAATTTTTTTTTTTTATCAAATTAAAAAAATTATTATATGTTTTTTTTTCACAACCTCTAGTTTGATTATAATAATTTATGAGACTAAAATTCTTTTTTAATTTAAATTTTTTCTCAATTAGTATCCTACCAGTATCAAGTTCCTGGCTCACTTCATGAATAGTAATTGCAGAAATATTGGAGTTTGTTAATTTTATCCATGTTGCGCCTCCAGCACCTTTTTGCACTGGTAGTAAACCCACATGAATATTATATATCCTTTTTTTGAAAAAATCTATTAAATCACTATTTATCTTCCATATACAATTTGTTAATAACAACACATTTTCAAGTCCTGGAGTAAACCTTTTTTTAATATCTTCGATTTCATGATTTATATTTTTTGAAACTTTATAATTAATTTTTCTTTTTTGTAAAAATTCTTTAAAAGAAATAGATTTTTCACATTTTTTTTTTAAGTGAATTTTTTCGGTATAAAGAAATAAATTAATTTTTTTTCTTTTGGCTATTCTATATAAGGTTTCTATAGGTTCATTTTCAAGAATTCTATTTCCACCAACCAAAATTAAATTTTTCATTTTAACAATTCAACTAATTCTATATGCAAGTTTTCAGGTCCTCTAAAAAAAGTGACTTTTGCATATCCATCAGGAGAATATTGAGGGGGAGCGTTAAATTTATATTTTTTATTTAATTTTTTATAAGTTGAATTCAAATTTTTAACTGTTAAAGCAAAATGAGTTGGCCCAGTATAAAAAATTTTACCTTGCCATTTTTTTTTGTGTGGAAAATTTTTAAATTTAAGAAGTTCAACTAAATTTCCATCTGGTGCATTTAATTTTACTGTTACAACTTTTACATTAGGTAGGTTTAACATGTTTTCTATATATTTCCCTTCTTCACTCATTTTTTTATGAATTTTAAAACCCAAATCTTTGACAAAAAAATTCACGCTTTTTTGTAAATTCTGGACAGTAATTCCAATGTGTCTAAAGTCTTTTACTTTATGCATAACTAAATTCCTTTTATACTCCAACCACCATCTACAACTATGTCCGTACCAGTGATGTAAGATGATTCATTTGACATTAAGAATATTGCTGCACCCACGATATCAGCAGGCAAACCCCATCTAGGAATTATCATTCTTTCAAGTCTTTTTTTATAGCTCGAACCTTTTTTTTTACTTTTTTTTGTCATCCCAGATTCAATATATCCAGGCTTTATATTGTTACACCTGATACCTTTCTTCCCCCAATCCATGGCAATACTTTTTGTAAGTTGTTTAAGTCCTGCTTTTGACATTTGGTATGAGGGATTATCTGAAAATCCGAAGTCTGCACCTAGGCTTGTAATATTTATAATAGAACCAAATTTATTTTTTGCCATAATCGGACAAATTTTTTTAGTCAATTCAAAACTAGATATTAAATTGATGTTAATAGTCTTGTAAACTTTTTGTATTGAAAAGCTGTTGTGAAAAGTAACACCTGCGTTATTAATCAAACCATCTATTCTATAAAATTTTTTATGAATTGTTTTTACTAGGTTTGAAATTTTCTCTAAATTTTCTAAATTAAATTTGAAATCACAAAAATTTTTATTTTTTTTTTTAAAGTTTTTATCGATCCTAATTACATTAGCTCCTTGTTCACTTATTCCGTTCGCAAGTTGTAATCCTATGCCTTTTCCAGATCCAGTAATGATTATGTTTTTACCACGAATATCAAACATGTTTTGACAGTTTAGATATACCATATAGCTTGTATTTGCTTAGAAACAAGAAAATATTATTCTTAGAATAATAATATTTCTTTACAGAATATCATTAGATATATACAACTGTTCAACTTTTGAACGTTATGAAAAATAATTCAGATCATTTAGAAATTTTAAGGAAAATAAAGTCAAAACCATTTAATTCTCAGAGAAAATTAGCATCAGAATTAGGCTTCAGTGTTGGCAAACTTAACTATTGCTTAAAATCATTGAAAGAGAAAGGATTAATAAAGATCGATAATTTTAAAAAAAATCCAAATAAATTTAATTACACTTATCTTTTGACTCCTAAAGGCATAGCCATAAAAACAAAACTTACTTTAAATTTTATGAAAAGAAAAATGATAGAATATGATGAACTAAAAGCAGAAATAGAAAATGATAAATAAATATTAAGAAATAATTATGAAAAAAATTTCATTGGTCACAGGATCTGCAGGATTTATAGGAAGTCACATGTGCGATTATTTATTAATGAAAAATCATAAGGTTTTTGGAATCGATAATTTGGTTTCTGGAAAAAAAAAAAATTTAAAAAAATCTTTTAACAATAAACAATTTATTTTCATAAAAAACGACATAGAGAATATTAGTAAAATATGTAAAAAAAATAAGATTAAAAAAATAGATTATATATTTCACTTTGCAGGACATGGTGAATTAATTCCATCAATTAAAAATCCTTTAGAATATTTAAAAAACAATGCATTAAAAACTGCGATACTTTTAGATTATGTTAGAAGAAATTTTAAGATTAAAAAATTTGTTTATGCTGCATCATCATCTTGTTATGGAATTAATGATAAAATTACTAGTGAAAAAGATGAAATAAAAACAGAACACCCCTATGCATTTTCAAAATATACAGGTGAACAAATTTGTTTCCATTGGTCAAAAGTTTATAAATTACCAATTGTATCGATAAGAATTTTTAATGCTTATGGACCTCGATCTAGAACAAATAATGTTTATGGAGCTGTAATCGGAGTTTTTTTAAAACAAAAATTATCTAATCATCCATTAACAATAGTTGGGTCCGGAAAACAAAAAAGAGATTTCTTATATATTAGTGATGTATGTGAAGCTTTTTTTAAAGCTGCAATTTCAAAGTATAAAAACGAAATTTTTAACTTAGGAAGAGGTTATGCTGAGTCAGTTAATTATTTATCTTCATTAATTTCTAGTAATAAAAAATTTATACCTTGGAGACCAGGGGAACCTTTTAAAACTGAAGCTAACATTAATAAGATAAAAAGATATCTTAAATGGAAACCTAAGATTTCACTAAAGAATGGAATAAAAGAAGTGTTAAAAAATATAAAATATTGGGACAAAGCTCCTTTGTGGACACCAAAAAAAATCAAATTTGCAACCAAAGAATGGATAAAATATTTAAAATGAAAAAAATTTTTATTACAGGCGGTGGAGGATATGTTGGGGCTGCGCTTTCAGATTTTCTTATAAAAAAAAATTATCAAGTTACTGTATATGATCTTTTTTTATATGGTAAAGATGTCTTCTTTGAAAAGGAAAGAGTCAAATTAATCGAAGGTGATATTAGAAATATTGATTTGTTAAAAAAGTCTATCAGAAATCATGATGTAGTGATTCATTTGGCGTGTATTTCGAACGATCCAAGTTTTGAATTAAATCCTAATTTAGGTAAGTCTATCAATTATGATGCTTTTGAACCTTTAGTAAAAGCAAGTTTAGAAAGTGGAGTTCAAAGGTTTATATATGCCTCCTCTTCAAGCGTTTATGGTATTAAATCTGAGTCAAATGTAAATGAAGATATGACCCTTGAGCCTTTGACAGATTATTCTAAATTTAAAGCTCAGTGTGAGAAAATTTTATTCAATTATAAAAGTGAAAACTTTGAAACAGTAGTTATACGTCCAGCTACAGTTTGTGGTTATTCAAGAAGACAAAGATTAGATGTAATTGTGAATATTTTGTCAAATTTAGCTTTT
>MDSZ01088801.1_pt1 | contig 11850 bp, 14 predicted proteins | sample 811201 | NCBI WGS metagenome assembly MDSZ01 (sample SAMN05326647, study PRJNA326480) | marine metagenome | isolation source: seawater | place: Indian Ocean: North | collected 2010 | reverse complement strand
TCCTTGACCTTGTCCCTGACCTTGTCCTTGACCTTGTCCCTGACCTTGTCCTTGACCTTGTCCCTGACCTTGTCCTTGGCCTTCGCCTTGACCTTGGTCCTCAGACTCGCCACCACCCTCGGTGCCACCATCGCCAGATCCTTCGTTAGACTCCTGGAAATCAGGGTCGTATGCATCTGGGATACCGTCACCATCGGAGTCGCTGTATTCACCGTCGAACGGATCGGTTGGGTATTGATCGACGTTGTCGTTCTTACCATCACCGTCTGTGTCGGCGTTGTTCGGGTTTGTACCCGCTGCGTACTCCTGAGAGTTGGTCAGACCATCACCATCTGGATCACCATTGGCGTCACCGCCATTGGTTGGGGAGAGGCCGTTGGCCACCTCCCATCCGTCTGGTAGACCGTCACCATCGCTATCGGCGTTGTTCATGTTTGTGCCGTGGTTTTGCTCCTCCGCGTTGGTAAGACCGTCACCATCCCAATCAGCTCCACCGTCAGATGGGTCGAGAGGGTCGGATCCGTCACCACTGACCGCACTGAGTGCGGAAAGTGCGAGGAAGATTGCCACTAGCATGCTTACATTCTTCTTGTTCATTCTTGTTCATCTCCTTGTTTTATCTAAAGATAGAGAACCCGCTGTTCTCTCTTTCCGAATCCAAGCGCAGCATGGCTGGGCTTTGGATTTCGGGAGTTGGACGAAGCTTACGCTCATTCCATTCAAATTCAGGGTTGACTAAGAGGGGTTGAAACGCACCTTCTAATGCGCCCTTACCATCTGCAAATTGGCTCGCAGTGTGGCGATTATCTCCCTCTTTGTATTCGTTAGTCAAATCCTCCGTATTCATCGTTTTCCACGGGTCGTTCATAGGGAACCCAGTGTTCCCTCTAGCAATACGAGCAGTGTTTGCACTATTTGAACACCGCGATTGGATGATCAAACCAATCGTTTCATCATGGATCGATGAGGGCCTATTCCCTTAATGTCATACGGTTCGTCAATAATCGACCATCCTTGACTTTGGTAAAATGGAATGGCGTTTTGTCTAGCTTGTAAGAATCCAGTGGTCGCTCCAAAATGTTCAACGCTTGCTTTCTCGAGTGCTGAAAGGACTCTTGCAGCGTGCCCTTGGCGATGATAGGGGGGCAATGTTCCCATTTGTCTGATTTGAATCGCTGGTCTGTTCCCTGCATCTCCGATGGAGCCGAAAGCTGGACATTTTGCTGCACCAGGGCCTGCATGGTCTGCTTGTGAGCCATCGCTATCGCTGGGAATTAGGTGAGATCTGCCGACCGATACCACTACACCGCCAATTTCTACCCAAGAATGCAGAGCATTGTAATCGTCAGAAAGAATCTCTGCGCCCCTTGAAAATCCTAAGGGCTGGCGCAGAACAGCAAATCGACAATCGTAATATTTCGATGTAGGTTGCCACTGAGGCCCTGCAGTATTTACTTCCAGCATTTAATCACTCAACTAGAGACTAAACAGTGCTAAACATCCAAAGAAGGCAATGAAGGGATATAGGGCCAATCCTGTGACTCCACCCACTCCTAGGCCGGTTTTTCCAGTTGCAAAGCCGACGATAGTGAAAACGAGCCCGAGAATCGGTACAATCCAACATGAGCCCACTAAGATTACTTCGAAGAATTCTGAATTTTGGTTATCCTCATAGTAAGTGGCATCTTCTAAATCAAAGTAGACTGTTACATTAGAGACGTTGTCTCCATGATCGAAAAATATTGTGTTGTTAGAACTGAACCATGCGCCAACTTCAATCCGGCCTGAACAATCATCATACGTTGAATAATAATTGCATTTATCAAAATAAAATATACGATTTTCATCTACCGATTCTGACCAATAATAGCAATACGAATCGGGTTGATATTCTAGACAACCCGCTGAATTGTTTTCAGAATACTCAGGATCTATGTCCACCCATGTCACTACTACGTCATCAGCAGGCTCGTATGAACCAATGAATGCTGTAGAGTCATCTTGTTGTACTAACTCTACTTGGTCGCCTTCAATGTACACATATTCGGGAGTTGTCGAAGTAACAAGAATCAATGGAACAAGGATTAGGAACAATGGTAAGCCGGCACCCAAAGAAAACTGCTTCCACGAAAACTTTGGTTTTTCAACAGCCATCATCTGCCCATTTGGCCCGAGCACATAGCGGACATTTTCTTGATTTTGAATCATTGGATTATTCATTCCTGATTGTTGGATTGATCCGACCAACATTCCGGGTTGTTGTTGGATTGTACCGCCCAGCATCTCGGGTTGTTGTTGTGAAATGCCAACCAATTGTGGTTGTTCGACCGGTAATTCTTGGGGCATTTCCACAGGCTCGGTTGCTTCGGTTGCGCCCGGGAGATTGACTTCAATATCAATTGATTCTGGTGCATCATCCATCTCAATCACTCCGCCATCGGCAGCCTCTGCTGCAACTTCTTCTTTTCTTCGGGGGTTAAAAGAGCCATGCCGGCTAGTCCCAATTCTCTACGAATTGGTTCCAAAACCTTAGTTTCCAAATCACCCCGATAGAACATGTTGTATGTGTCAAATGGAATCAATCGCAAATCGGGTGAAACGATATGAACACAAGTTTTCTTGATGCTTCGTAAATCGAATGAATGCGCATCTATGAAATCCATGATGATAATCCTGAATACATTCTGATATCCGAAATTTTCCGGCACTTCTAGCTCTGGAAGACAGCACAATAATTGTGCTAGAGAATGAGTTGCCGAGTCTGGAGAATGTGCTGTAGATAGTAGTTCCAACACCTTGTCTCTGAGGACTTCGTCCTGTTCAAACTGGATTGTTGAACGCGGGCCTTCGAGTAAAGTTTCATCTGAAATATGACGCGTGATTGGCAGAGTTATCTCACCCATTCTCAATGCATACGCCATAGCAATTGAATCCGGATGACAGGGTACTGGGAGCATGTCGTCAACAACAAAAGTCTCGGATTGTTCTCCGATCATTCTCCTCACTTCTGAAAGAGTAAGTCTGTCCTTTGAGACATCGTAATCATCTACTCTACCGGCTTCTTGGATTGGCTGGAAAGTCACTCCACGAATACAAGGTTGCGAAAGTGCATACTCGATGATCTCTCCAATTTCATCGTCGTTCAATCCCTTTTGTAATGTAACAACTAGCGTTGTTGAAACATTGTATGTGTTTAGATTCTCGATTGCTTTTCTACGAATTTCTCGGAGATCTGCTCCTCTCAAACGCATCAATGGTTCGCGCTGTAAACTATCGAATTGTAGATAGATTTCAAACCCGGGCATGTAAGCGGCTAGCCTCTCAGCAAATTCTGGCTCATTCGCAATTCTAATTCCATTAGTATTGACCATCAAATGACGAATCGGCCTCTCCTTCACAGCATCCAAAATTGCAAAAAAATCAGGATGTAAAGTTGGTTCTCCGCCCGAGATCTGTATTACATCTGGTTCAAGCTCATTCGCAACTACGGCATCGAGCATCTGGATAATGTGTTCTAGACTTCTGTAGTCCTCTTTACGCTCTGGACCACTGTCTGCATAACATATTGGACATTTGAGATTACAATGATCGGTCACTTCGATTAAGGTCAGGCAAGAGTGTTGTTCGTGGCTGGGACATAATCCACAATCATACGGACAACCGTATTTCATCGGCGTATTCCAGCGCTCTGGCATTTCGCTAGGTTTGACATAAACTTCTCTGCATCTTCGATAATAATCCGCGTCGTCGGAAATCAATACCTTCTCGCGTTTTCCGCAAGAATAGCAAAGCTTGTCCATATACACATTTTGATCTTGAATGATGATTTTGCCTTCTACTCTACGTAGACAATCTGAGCAAACGCTAGTGGCTGTATCATAGAATAGATAGTCGCGCATTCGCCCACTCATGATTCCTCTTCGGATGGTCCCGGTTTTGAAGGTTGACCCGGAACGCCATAGGTGAAGAAATATGCCAAACCGAAAACACAAGCCCACTGAATTGGGGTGAGTAACAAGAATTCCACGGTCGTAGTATCCTTGGCAAAATCGATAATTAGGCGCCAAGAAAGATACAGAATCATGAACATTTGGAAGCGTTTACCTTGCACCTCAAACTCATTTTGGTTAAGCCAACCCCATATTCCGAACAAGGCGATTACGCCATACAACTGAGTTGGGTGGCGAGTTAAACCATCACCAAAATCAACCCCCCATGGCAGATCGGTAACCGTCCCATATGTTGCATCATCTAGTCCGGTGAGAAAGCATCCAATTCTACCAATTGCCATTGAAAATACCAACGGCGTAACATATACATCGCCGGTTCTTTCGGTGATTCCAAGTAATTTCTTTGCCAATTCAATTCCAAATGTCCCTCCTAACAAACCTCCAACAATTGTTTTCCCGCCAAACAACAGCAATGGAACGTCTCTTTCGGGAAGGTCGTCCATGTGTTCAAGGAATGCGAGAATTCTAGCTCCGAACAATGCTCCGAAAAGTGCTGCAGCGATTAGCCAAGCGGTTTGTTCATCGGTAATATTGCTAGTTCGCTTTCGTTTTTCTCTAAGAATAAGGGGTAAAGCGATCACATACCCTAGTACCTCGAAAAAGAGATGTGGATGGATTGGTCCAATCATTACTGGGAAATCCATACACCTCCCAGGAAACATACGGTCCTTAACGATGAGGCGCGTTGAAATACGACTGGCCGTTGGGCCAACTCGCTGCACGGGTGTCAGAGCGGCTATGAGCGGGACTGCAGATCCTGAGACCGGAGTTCAAATCTCCGCCCGTGCTCCAATTTTGCTGGGTATTGTTCATAGTGCATGGATTACAGGAAGGAGTATTCCCAAGGGCGCGGTATCATGCCATCGTTAAATTCGAACGTAGGAGATGTTGGGCGTGGATTCGCGGCCTTCCTATCTCCTCCGCCTGAAGGAACCGTGCGTTTCACAGTCGGGCAACCCGATTTTAGGACACCAGAGCCGGTGGTCATGGCTGCAAAGTCGGCGCTAGATGAAGGCTTACACGGGTACACTAGAAGCCAAGGAAGCGAAGAAATCTGCGAAGCAGTTGCCAAGCATCTCTCAAAGTATGCTATTGCTGTCGATGCAAATGATGTCTTGATTGCACCGGGGTGCAAGCAGGCGTTACTTTACGCGATGATGAGTTGTCTTGACCCTGGAGATGAAGTAATCGTTCTTGCTCCCGCTTGGCCATCTTATGATGGAATGCTCAAACTGATTGGAGCGGTTCCGGTGCATGTACCGGTGAAGAGGGAAAACTACCACCCTGATATCGAACTTGTAAAATCAGCAATTACCGAGAATACAAAGGCCATTGTGATAAATTCACCAAACAACCCGACTGGAGCAGTATATCTCCCGAGTGAAATCGAGGCGCTAACCCAAATTGCAATTGAAAATGATCTCTGGATTTTTGATGACATGATCTATTCTGAATTGGTATATTCAGAACATGAATACACCTCGCCTGCCGCATTAGAAGGCGGATTTGAACGGACGCTTACCATTGGTGGATGGTCAAAAATTTGGGCGATGACCGGCTGGAGATTGGGTTGGATTACCGGACCTACAGAAGTGATGGAGGCGGTAAAAACCTGCCAAGCTAGTGCAGCAAGCCATGTTCCTACCTTCTTGATGGAGGCTGGCGCAATAGCTCTTGGACTAGAGCAAGAGGCTGCAGAATTCAGAAGGCAATTTGCAGAACGTAGAGAAGTTTTCACCTCACTACTCCAAGAAATACCTGGCATTAATGCTCCAAAACCTGAAGGCGCATTCTACATTTTAGCCGATATCACTGAAACTGGAATGGACGATATCGAATTTGCAACTAGAGCATTGGAAGAAGCTAATGTTCAGTTGGTGCCGGGATCGTTGATGCAAGGTGGTGAAGGGCTTGTTCGATTGAGTTATGGAACGAGTCTTGAACAGATTAGAGAAGGCTGCAAGCGGCTCAAGATTTGGCTTCAGGGCTAATCATCCAAATTGCGCCGCCATGATCGAATGTCGCGTAATACAGATTGCCATCAGGTCCTCCGGTAATTGGTAAAGGTGTACCGACTTCGCTAGCGAATACGGTTACGTCCCCTTCCCAGCCATTATCGGTCAAAGTAAAATCGATTTGAACAATCTGATGTCCTTTTGGCAAAATTGTAGCCCATGAGCCGTAGACTGTGCCGTAGACAGTGTATTCATTTCCGGGTAGATTAGCGGGTTTTGGAGTCAGCCCATTGAGGGAAGTGTGTGGAGTCCATGTTGCAATAGGAGCCTCTGTTCCTTCAGGATGAGGATCTTCTACAGATTCGACCAACCAGCCATAATCTGCACCTTCGACCAACAAATTGACTTCTTCATCAGGGAAATCTTCGCCCTTCGTATCCTGTCCATTATCGCTGAATACGTAACCCATACCTTCTACCCAAGTTCCATCGAATGAGTTTCGGACACCGGTTGCTAGTATGCCATGATCTCCCGTTTCTGCATCAACCCAAAGTAGTGCACCGTTACGAGGGTCTTCTTCGTCACAAAGATTGCATGTTGAGCCGCTGTGCCAAATCAAAGTCCCATTTGGTAATACATGAACTGCGTTTGTTTGGTGGTTTTTGGCGGGTATTCCTTCGACCAAAATTTGTGGGTCTTCGAAAGTAGAATTGTACTTTGTCAATTTACCCTGCTCTGAAACCACATACCCATCATCGATGATTGCCAAACCATGAGGATAAGATAGCCCGTCGAGTAAGGTGTCGCCGTCCAAAGTAATGATTCTGCCATTATCCCTGTCGCAGATTAGTAGAGTGTCCCCCTCGAATACAAGACAGGTCGGGCCGCCGAGGCCTTCTGCTAACATTTCATTCTGGTAGCCATCTCTAATGTTGGCCTCCATTACCCCAGCATAGGGATAGATTTCTCTGGCAACAATTAGGAAAATTATTGTCAGAATTACGGGAGTAATATCCCATCGGATTTTCATTCACTCACCTTCAGAATGGGGAGCGATACTCGCTAACTTCTCCGCTTATCCTCAGCAGTTGGTTATACTTTGCAACTCTATCTGAGCGGGCGGGTGCGCCGGTCTTGATTTGGCCAGCTCTAGTTCCAACCGCAATATCTGCAATTGTAGTATCCTCTGTTTCTCCTGATCTGTGGCTAACTACACTGTTGAATCCATGGGCAGATGCTAGATCCATTGTTTCCAAAGTTTCTGTAATTGTACCCACCTGGTTCACCTTAACCAAAATGGCATTTGCAGCTTTAGTTTCAATTCCCATCGAAAGACGTTCTGCTTGTGTTACGAACAAGTCGTCGCCGACCATTTGCACTTTGTCACCGATTTCTCGCGTACAATGCGACCAAGAGCGCCAATCGTCTTCTGCAAATCCATCCTCGATTGATAGAAGGGGATATTCGTCCACCCAACTTGCGTAAATATCCGATAAATCCTCTCCAGATAGTTGCTTACCATCCATATGATACTGGCCATCTTTGTAGAACTCTGTAGATGCTACATCTAGTGCTATGCCAATTTCCTCTGTGCTGTATCCCGCCCCTTCGATTGCTCTGACCATGTAGCCTAGTCCGTCCTCATTTGCTGGGAGGTTTGGTGCAAATCCTCCTTCATCCCCAACGCCACCAAGTAGTCCATCGGCTTTCAGTTCACGCTTTAGTGAATGATAACATTCGACTCCTGCGCGAAGCGCCTCTGGGAAAGAGTCGAAACCGTGGGGCATGACCATGAATTCTTGGATATCTACGTTTGAGGCTGCATGTGCTCCCCCATTGAGAATATTCAGCATAGGGCAAGGCATTAGGCCGCCTGCAACGCCTCCAACATATCGCCAAAGTGGCAATTCATGAATTGCTGCTCCTGCATGAAGACATGCCATTGAAACGCCTAGCATTGCGTTCGCTCCTAGATTTGCCTTGTTTGGAGTTCCATCGAGTTCGATCATTACTTCATCGATTGCTTTCTGATCATCTACTGGCATTCCAACCAGAGCTTCTTGAATTGTTTCAACTACGTTGTTAACCGCATTATCAACGCCTTTTCCAAGATAACGCGAAGCGTCTCCATCACGCAATTCGATTGCCTCATGAGCGCCGGTAGAGGCTCCACTTGGAACCATCGCTCGTCCAAGCAATGCGCCACCAACATAGCAATCAACTTCTACAGTTGGGTTGCCACGACTATCCAGGACCATACGAGCATCTAGACCAGAGATGATGTCAGACATCTAATTCCCTCTGGTACTAGCCACGGGTGCTCCGTCTTTGAACCAAACGGGTTGTCAAGCCTTGTTCAGCCACTTCATCCAAGTAGCAATAGTAGATTGGAAAGATGGTAAGTTTTCGAGGTCTTCACAATCTTTTACCCAGCAAAGCTGTTCAGATTCTGGAGTTACTGAAAATAATTCACCTCGGAATAATGGATTTGATTTTGGGGATTCGGGATTTCTACGGTTATCCTCTACAAAGCAGTGTACCAAGCTTCGAGGGTAGTGGCGCATCACACCTAACTCGGGTGAACAGAACATCAACGATGATTTCAGAAAGACTAGCGAATCTCCTGATGCTTGGTCGACATCATGACCTTCCACGTTACATCCAGACAATACTGCAGCTACATCGACTTGGTACCAATCGACATATTTCTGATTCATTTTGTGACTTGTAACATCGTCAAAAAACGCTTGAACTGCCTCCAAACAGAGATGGTTATCGACAGCGCTCATCGATTATCCTGACAAATGGGTGTCTTTTGAACTCGATGGTTTACTCAAATCATCTTTATGTGAAATGTCCTCAATGCGGAAAACAACCCCCGGATGAGTGAAATAATTACTCAGATGTGACCCAATAAGGTCCATATTGGACACCTTGATATACAGAAAGCGGTAGCGATACACATGGTCCGCATTGCTGAAATTGATAGGGCGATCCTTGCAGAGCTTAGGAAGAATGGCCGAATGTCCTTTGTTGAACTTGCTAAACTGGTTGGTGCTAGTGAGCGTACCGTTCGCACCCATGTAAGAAAGATGGAAGAGCAGGGTACTATTCGCGGCTATACCGTTCGCGAAGGAGGAATCGGCCTAACCGCTCTTGTCAGAATCAAGGTAAGTCCTGGTGCAGAAATCGGAACCTTTGCGGGCGAAGTCACCGGTTGGGAAGGCGTAGAAATCGTCTACGAAGTTTCTGGAGAAGCTGATCTTGTAGCTCTTGTTCACGTTGATGACACCATGGCTTTGCGTGCCCTTCTTGATCGTATGTGGATGGCTGCACCAAGCGAAATTGCTAGCACAACTACCGAGTTAGTTCTCGAACAATACTGATCTTTTTCATCAGAACCTTCCATAGGCTGTTCGTCACACACATAGATCCAAACTTCGCCTGGACCTAATATCTCTAGTTAATTCGTAGATTATAGTATAAATCTCGATACTAATCAAGCAGATGCTTCTAGTTGGTGAATCATGTCATCCCACTTGATCATGGTAATTGTTTCGCCGTTACTAATATCGAAATCCAAAGTTACCTGACAAGTCGAGCCTCCGGCGCAAGCATCAGGTCCGTCTACAGAAGGTGCATCATAAATTCCGCCAGAAGAGGTTACTGCTTCCCAATAAAACATGTTGGTTGAAAATTCACTATCTCCCACATTCTCTATGGTTATCTCTACAGAATGACATTCTTCATCCTCCCCATATCCACAAAACCCATCACCATCGTCTGCAACACTGACAGAATCTACGGTAAATGATGCATCGAAGTTAGGGTCTTCTACGCATCCGGCCAATCCACAAGCAAGCATTATTAGCGCCACAAACATTGTTCGCATGGCATTTGTTTGGAATGTGAGCATATAATTATTGTTATCTTTATTGTATAATTTGGCACATAACCAACTCAAGGTATTTCAGCAGTGCATCAATGATTCAATCGGATTGTGAATCGTAGTCTCGGGTTAGCGCTACGCCCAGGAGCAGGCCCAATGGCGCGACCATCATGCACAACAGTAGAGTTGGCATAGACATCCAAATCGGCTTATCTTCAGCCACCATTCTCTTCCAAATCCAGCGACCTCCAAGGGTGTCCAATGCTAGCATATGCAACCATGCAAGCATAATTGCTGTATCATTACCTAAGAAATCGAGGACCACTTCAGGAGTTGGCATCTGAGTTCCAAGCACTAGGAAAATTTCGGGAATTTCGGGGATTACCAAAATCGTGTATGGCACCGTTAATGGTACGATACAATACCATGGATTGTTCATTACTTTGTGTGTCATTTCATGCTTTGGCATGAACCACATCATAACCCAAAATGGAATAATCAATATGCTTGAAATCCAAAACATTGCAACTTCTAAAGATACCATAATCACCAACTCTTCAGGAATTTAACTTCTCCAATGCATCTTCAAGTACGGTTTGGTTAGCCCAATACGTCTTGTTTTTCCAGATAGTCTTGCCTTCCCCATCTAGTATTGTGAAAGAAGGGGTTGCAGGGTTGTCGAAAGCTTTGGTATAATCATAATCTGTTTCCACACCCTTCTCTACATCGATTGCCGGCTGTTTGTCGACCGGCATCAATACTGGCCAAAGTGAGTTGGTTGTACTGTTGTTAGTCGCATATACATCAATCACTTCTTCTTGAGATTCGAATGCAGGATATCTGTGAATTGTGATAATCCTAGTATCATTTGAGATGCTGCCATTTCGCATAGATTCTGCAATCATTTCTGTCCAATCATGACACCCTGAACATCCGGTTGAAACCCACAAAATGAGCGTGTTTGATCCGTTTGCATCTACCAAAATATCGAACTCTTGAGAGCGGTCGATATCCCTGTCTGGAGTTGATGCAATCAGATTCAATTTACTTGGAAGATTTATCTGCTCTTCCTTGTCTTCTTTTAGATCTGTCAAATCTTTCTTTGGAGCGACACATCCTGATGTCGCAAGCATGACCACTAGTAGTATGGCCAATGGGATATTGTAACTTCGCAAACTATCTCCTCCGAATCAATTGATGTATGTCTTCAACGTCACCGATGTCGGCATTAGTGGTGGGTCGCTGAAACCGAAACAGGCTGTCGTTTCAAATGGTCTTCCTTCTCCCAAATCTGTATTTCCTAACTTACCTTCAGCAGCTACAACTCGTGAAAGTGAACGTACGGAATACCATGCCTTGCGTTGATCTTTTGTTAACCCATGAGTTTTGGTTCCAAAAATCAGCCTTCCAAAGAATGCTTCAACCGTTGCAACAAACCACAACGGCCTCCACAATGGAATTGGCCAGGTGAACCCCCATGACATCTTGACTTGCAGATCTCCTGCACTCACAATGATTGATTTGCCACTACGCTCAACGTTTACATCGACTATTCGTACCTCTTCAAAATTGTACAAACTAGACACTAGCTCTGCATGTTCTTTTGATGGGGAGAGTAGTACTCTAGTTCCATCTTTCTTGGCCCACATGATGTTTGTAAAACTTCCAAGTTTGGATTCCTTCCAATCACCGATTACAATACGGTCTCCACTAGAGAATCCCGATGAGGTTATTCGGCCCTTGAATACATCCATACTCGTCACTCGCTCTCAGTGTTTTGTGAGGAGAGAAGCATTTCTGCATCTTTCCTGAGGAAAGGAGCATACATTGCTGGAAGGACGAAAATACTCGAAATTAATGCAAGTATAATCGCTACCACGAATACTTGTCCGAAGAGTTGTAATGGAACCAGTGAAGACAAGTTGAGAACTGAAAACCCACCTGCGGTGGTTAGTGCAGCGCCAAACATCGCCCTACCGGTTGTTGCACTAGAGAT
>MDSZ01026371.1_pt1 | contig 11850 bp, 10 predicted proteins | sample 811201 | NCBI WGS metagenome assembly MDSZ01 (sample SAMN05326647, study PRJNA326480) | marine metagenome | isolation source: seawater | place: Indian Ocean: North | collected 2010 | reverse complement strand
GTCAAACATGTTATTTAATTTATTAATTTTAAATTTTTTAACAAGTTTATAATGACAAAAAAAGTCTTAGTAATTTCATCAAACAGACTAGGCGACTGTATTTTATCATCAGGTTTAAACAGTTTTTTCAAAAAAAAATTTAAGGATGCTAAAGTTTTTTTTGTTTGTGGACCTATTCCTGGTGATTTTTTTAAATTATGTAAAAATATTGATAAACTTATAATTCTTAAAAAAAAGAAATTTTCATTGCACTGGTATTATCTTTGGAAGCTAATGTTTTTTAATTATTGGGATTATGTGGTTGATCTAAGAGGGACTGTAATAAGTTTTTTCTTATTTGCAAAAAAAAGAAAAGTTTACAGTGTGAGATCAAAACTTCACAAAGTTGAGGAAATTTCAAAGTTATTTTCTGTTAAAAATATTGCACCCAATATATGTCTAAATGAAAAAAATATAAAAAATAAAAGCTTTTTTAAGTTATTAAAAAAAAAGACTTTAAATAAAAAATTAGTCCTAGTTGCTCCAAGTGCTAATTGGATAGGGAAAACCTGGCCAATTGAAAATTTTTGTATGCTTTTAAAAAAATTAAATAAAAATATCCATTTTGAAAATTCTTACTTTATAATTGTAGGACCTGAAAATGAAAAAAAATCTATTAAAAATATATTGAAACTAAAAGGTCTACCAACTTTTGATTTAGTTGGAAAAACTGATTTACCAGAGATTTTTTTAATAATGAAAGAATCAAGATTATTTATTGGAAATGATTCAGGACTTATGCATCTCGCTGCACTTGCAGGTATTCCAACTGTTGGATTGTTTGGTCCTAGTGATTCTAAAAGATATCATCCATGGGGAAAGAAAACCTTAGCTATTAAAGGTCCTAAATCTCCCCATGAATTAATGGGACATAAGGAATTTAACTCCAAAAAAGTTAGTTCACTAATGGGGGATTTAACAGTAAGTTATGTTTTTAAAGAATTAATAAAATTTTACAAAACTTGCTATGACTAGTTTGTCAATTTTAATAGTAGTGCATAATGAAGAAAAGCAATTAGAGAGTTGTCTTAAAAACTTATTATTTGGCGACGAATTAGTTATTATTTTAGATAAGTGCACCGACAAATCTAAACAAATATCAAGAAAGTTTACAAAAAAAATATTTTCTGGCGCTTGGGAAATTGAAGGTGATAGAAGAAATTTTGGTTTAAATAAATGTAATTGTGAATGGATTTTAGAAATTGATTCAGATGAAAGAATTTCAAAAAAATTAGCAAAAGAAATTCTAGAAGTTATAAAAACAAGTAAAAAGCAGTGGCATTTAATAAATGTAAATAATTATTTAGGAAAAAAGGTTGTTAAAAATGGATGGGGAGCGTATATGGGTAAGTCCTCATATGCTGGTCTTTTTAAAAAAAATACTAAAATTTGGGGAAAACAAAGAGTGCATCCCAAGATTTTTCTTAAAGGAAAACAAGGTGAAACACTAAAAAATTCAATTGACCATTTTTACTGTAAATCTATTTCAGATCTTATAGATAAGCTAAATAGTTATTCAACAGCCAGAGCTAAAGATCTGAAAGAAAATCCAGAAAAAGAAAATCTATTAATTAATGTTAGAAGAATTTTTTCTAGATTTTGGAAAGTTTATATCTTAAGAAAAGGTTATAAAGAAAAGAGTATTGGAATAATTATAGCTTTGGTTGCTTGTCTATTTCCTTTGATTTCCTACTTGAAATACAAATTTGAACAAAAAAATGACTAAACTTTTATTTGTTGATAACGGAATTGAATTTGATTCTATATTACTAAAAAAAAAACCTTTTGGTGGTGCAGAGGTTGCTTTTGTGTCATTGGTCGAGGCTTTGGCAAAGTTGAATTACGAAGTTTTTGTTTATAATAATTGTTTAAACGAGGGCAAAATTAATGGTGTTAATTGGAAAAAACTAGACGCAAGAATATTTGAAGAAAAATTTGATGTTCTAATAGTTAATAGAGGTGACAAATTTCTTGATTTTAAAAAAGAATGTAAGAAAAGAATTTTTTGGATACATAATCCAGCTAAGTATCTTTTGAAGTATAGATATTTATCAAAATTATTTTTTAATAAATTTAAAATTGTTTTCTCGAGCAACTTCCACCACTCAACTTATCCAAGATGGGCACCTGCTTTGGAAAAAATAATTATTCCTTATGGAGTTAAGAATGAATTTTTTTTGAAAAAAAATAAGGCTCCTAAACCTGTTGCAATTTTTACATCAAATCCTATGCGAGGACTAGAGTGGTTATTAAAGCAATGGGAAAAAAGTATTTTTCCAAAAGTTGATAACGCAAAATTAAACTTATTTACAGGATTAGAGACATACGGAAAATTTGGATTAAAACATAAGAAGTTAATAGATAAAATTTTATCTCATGTACAGAATTCTAAAAACAAGGGAATTCATTTACGTCCTCCAATAAGTAGAAATGAGTTAAAAAAACAAATTTTAAAATCTAGAGTTTTACTTTACAGAGGAACAAATGATGAAACCTTTTGTATGGCTGTTGCTGAAGCCCAGGTGTTAGGTATTCCAGCTGTTGTTTGTAACTTTGGATCGTTAAAAGAACGTGTAAAAAATAATTATACAGGTTATGTATGTGAAAACGATGAAGATTTTTCATTAAAAACTATAAAACTCTTGAAAGATGATAAAACTTGGATGAAAATGCATAAATACCTTGTTGCAAATAATAATCATGAAAATTGGATGGAAGTAGCGAAAAGATGGCAAAAAATAATAGATTAAGAATTCTAAATATCCTTGGAGGAGCAAAAGAGGGGGGGGGCAGAAAAATTCTTTGAGAGGATTTCATTATCTCTAGCAAAAGATAATAATGTTGATCAAGAAATAATAATTAGAAAAAGTAAAAAAAGGTTTGATAGACTTAAGGATAAAATAAAAAAAATTCACCAAATAAAGTTCTTCTATTTTTTTAATCCTTTTTGTCATAGACAAATAGCATTAATTTTTGAAAGATTTAAACCAGACATTGTTTTAACTTGGATGAATAGAGCATCAAGACTTTTACCACAAAGCGGAAGGTTTAATTCAATAAACATTGGTAGACTAGGTGGATATTACAAAATTAAAAATTACGTTAACTGTGACTATTTAATTACAAATACACTAGATTTAAAAGATTACATAATCGGACACGGTTGGGATTCTGACAAAGTTGAGTTTATTCCAAATTTTGTTGATGATAATAATAGACAAAAGTTAAAAAAAGATACTGATAAAAAAATAATTTTATGTCTTGGGAGATTTCATAAAAATAAGGGTATAGATATTTTATTAAAAGCGATGACGTATATAAATGACCATCAATTATGGATAGTCGGCTCGGGTGGTGAAAAAAATTTATATGATAAAATAGTTTCAGAATATAAGCTTGACCAGAAAGTTAGTTTTTATGAATGGACAGATGATATTTCTAAGTTTTTAAATGTTTCATCAATGCTAGTTTGTCCTTCAAGACATGAGCCTTTTGGAAATGTAATAGTTGAGGCATGGGCTCATAAGATTCCTGTAATTGTTGCTGACACTGGCGGTCCAAAAATAATGGTTAAAAATAAAATTAATGGACTTAAGTTTGGAAAAGAAGATATTTTTGATCTTATCAAACAAATAAAATTATTAGAATCAAACCCAACTTTAAAAAAGAAAATAATTAATAACGGTTACAAAGATTTCAAAAAAAATTACTCCGAAGACTTTATTATAAAAAAATATCTTAACTTTTTTAATAAAATTGTAGATTGATGTGCGGAATTGCAGGCATTTTATTAAATAAGTCTAACAAGAAATTAATTGAAAAATTTCAGAAGATTTCTGATGATCTGTCACACAGAGGACCCGACTCATCCTCTTTTTATAAAAATTCTAAAAACTTATTTCTTCATACTCGTTTATCAATCATTGATTTAAAAGGTGGAAACCAACCGATAATAAATAATGATTTAATTCTAATTGCGAATGGTGAAATTTATAATGATCCAGAAATAAGATCATTTTATAAAACATATAATTTCAAAACAGAATCAGATTCAGAATCAATTATGACTTTATATGATCGCGAGGGGATAAATGGATTAGAAAAATTAAGGGGTATGTATGCCTTTGCTATTTATGATAAAAAAAAAAATTGCACAGTTTTAGGTAGAGATATTTTTGGAATTAAGCCACTATATTTCTCTATAATTAAAGATGGAATTATATTTAGTTCAGAGATAACTCCCCTAATAAACTCAAACTTAATAAAAAAAAAAATTTCTGAAGAGAAATTGATTGAATATCTTGAATTACAATATACCACAGGAAAAAAAACTATTTACAAGGATGTATTTAGATTGAGACCAGGAGAAATTTTAACCATTCAGAATGGTAAAATTATAAATAGTAAACTCCAGAAACTTAGCTCATTAAAGAAAAAATCATCAAAAGTAGATAATAACTTTATTGAAAAAAAATTAGAAGAAAGTGTTTCTGCTCATTTGAGAAGTGATGTGCCATATTGTTTGTTTTTTTCTGGAGGTATTGATTCGATGTTAGTTATGTACTTTATGAGTAAACTCAATTTAGGAAGTAAAATTGAGGCGTTTAAAGTGAACATAGATGATAGAAAAAATAAATCAAATAACATTTTTTTAAAAAAAATATCAAATCAATACAAAATAAGATTTAACGAAATTAATTTTACTGAAGATGATTTCTGGAATATTATTCCTTTCGCTGCAAAAAAAATTGATGATCCAATAGCAGATTATGCAATTCTTCCAACATTTAAATTAGCTGAGATAGCCTCAAAAAAATTTAAAGTTGCTATTACAGGTGAAGGTGGGGATGAATTGTTTGGAGGTTATGGACGTTACAGACATAATAATTTTTTAAATAAAAAATTCTTCAAAGGAGCGTTTAGAAACTTAGGAAAATTCAAAAATAACTATTGGAAATTTGAAACTAATCAGACTTTTATTGACAATTTATCTTTAACTAAAGTCCAAAAAAAACAATTTTTTGACTATAATAATTGGTTGCCAAATAATTTATTAGTAAAATTAGATAGATGCCTAATGAGTTACGGTATGGAGGGAAGAACGCCATTAATTGATAAAAAGCTATTTGAAAGTTTTTTTTTTGTTAGAGATGAGTATAAAATAAGAAATGGATTTGGAAAGTTTTTGATAAGAAATTTTATAGAATCAAAGGTTAAATACTATGATGCATTTACAAAAAAAGAGGGATTTACTGTTCCAATTGAAAAATGGCTTCCAAAGCATTCAAAGTTTTTTTTAGAGTTTTTACCCAAAATACAAATTCTAAGAATTTTTTTTAATGAAAATGAGATTAAAGATTTATGTAAATCTATTTCCCACAACAAAAAAGCGATTAGGGGTGTTTGGCATATGATTTTTATTTCAGCATGGTATTATGTAACTTTTAAAAATGTTAAAACTGATGGTAATTTTTTTGATATAATTTCTACCAAAGTTAATTAGAATAATGGGAAAAAAGTTAGATCTTATAATTTCAGGCGGAGATGTCTTTCTACCTAATTCGTCTATAGACAAGATTGATATCGGAATAAGAGAATCAAAGATTGTAGAACTTGGTGACCTTTCGAAAAAAGATTGCGAAAAAAAAATAGCTGCTAACAATCTTATTGTTCTTCCTGGAGCAATTGATACCCAAGTTCATTTTAGGGAACCTGGTCTTATTCACAAAGAAGACATTATGCACGGAACGAAGGGAGCAATTCTTGGTGGCATAACTTCGATTTTTGAAATGCCTAATACAAACCCTTCAACAACTACTAAAGCAGCTTTAAATGATAAACTTTCAATAGCGAAAAAGAATGCTTTTTGTAATTATAGTTTTTTTGTAGGGGCGGCTAAAGAAAATATAGAGGACTTAAAGCACTTGGAATTGTTACCTGGATGTTGTGGTGTAAAAATTTTTATGGGTTCTTCAACTGGAGATCTTCTAGTTGAAGATGACGATAGCCTTAGAAAAATTTTAGCCTCAGGTAACCGACGAGTTGCTGTGCATAGTGAAGATGAATATAGATTAAGAGAAAGAAAACATCTTGTTGAAAATGGAAAAGCTGACGTTTCCAGTCATCCTTTTTGGAGAGACTCACAGACAGCAATAAGAAGTACAGAAAGATTATTACAGATTGCTCAAGAAACTAAAAGAAAAATTCATGTTCTTCACATTTCAACAAAAGATGAGATATTAATTTTAAAAAAATTTAAGAACTTTTCAACTTGTGAGGTAACTCCTCAACATTTATTTTTCCATGCTCCCGATTGTTATGAAAAGTTAGGTAGTTTTGCTCAGATGAATCCACCTATTAGGGATAAAAGTCACAATATTGGTCTTTGGAAAGGTATTGAAGATAAAATAGTAGATGTAATTGGTTCTGATCACGCTCCGCATACCTTAGAAGAAAAAAAAAAAAAATATCCGAACTGTCCCGCTGGAATGACTGGGGTTCAAACAATCTTACCAATAATGCTTGATTTTGTTAGTAAAGGAAAACTTGGTATTAAGGATTTAGTTAGACTTTTATGTTTTAACCCAGCAAAAATTTATAATATGAAATTTAAAGGAGAAATAAAAATTGGAAATGATGCAGATTTTTCTATTGTTGATTTAAATAAAGAGTTTACAATAACCAATGAATGGATTGTAAGTAAATCAGGTTGGACACCTTACGATGGAGTTAAAATAAAAGGTTTCCCTGTTTTTACAATCGTGAATGGAACAATTGTAATGCAGGATTCTGAGATAATATCTCCACCAATCGGAGAACCTGTTTTATTTAACTACGATTAACTTTTTTTATAAGAATAGTTGAAATACTTTCTTTTGAACAATTAAGTTCTTTCATCGTTTTTTGAATTGCAATAAATTCAGCATCACTTTTATCATAAGCATGTACATATTTTATCTCTTTTCCAAAAAAAGCAATTTCTAATTCAACTACAAATAAGAACATTATTTTTCTGTTTTATTGACTATCAATGTTACCATTGCATCTCCTGTTACGTTTAAAGAAGTTCTTAGCATATCTAGTAATCTGTCTACACCTATTACTATTGCGACACCTTCAAGAGGCAAACCAACTTGATTAAGAACCATTCCCAGCATTATTATTCCTACCCCTGGAACTCCTGCTGTTCCTACTGAAGCAAGTGTTGCTGTCAAAATAATTGATAGATAATCTGAGAATAAAAGATCTATATTATATATGTTTGCTATAAAAATAGTAGCCATGCCCTGCATAATTGCTGTTCCGTCCATATTAATTGTAGCACCCAAAGGAACTGTAAAAGAGGATACTCTGGGTTTTACATTAAAGTTTTTATTTAAATTTTGTAAAGTAATAGGAATTGTTGCACTACTACTAGAAGTTGAGAAAGCAAATAGAACAATTTGTTTTATTCCACTAAAAAACTTTTGAATATTTATTTTACCTAAGAATTTTACTAAGGGAATGTAAACAATAAACAGGTGAGTGATGATTACAAGTACAACTCCGAAAAAGTATTTGATTAATTCTAAAATAGAAGACAATCCTTGAGTAGCAAATGTTTTAGAGATTAAGCAAAAAATCCCAATTGGTGCAATTGTCATTAGTACAGAAAGCATTTTTAAAACAAGCTCATTCATACCATTAAAAAAATTAAGTAAATTTTTATTATCTTTCAGGTTTGATAAACATCCGCCCAAAATAAGCGAAAAAAAGATTACTTGAAGCATATTACCCTCAGTTAGCGATTTAAAAGGGTTTTCGGGAATAATATTAAGTAACACAGAGAAAAAAGAAGGAGCTTGGTTAATGTTTAAATTAGTGTTTTCGACACTTATATTTACCCCTTCACCTGGATTCAAAATATATCCGATAACTAAAGATAATGAGATAGCCAGCATAGTGGTAAATAAATAAAGAGATAGTGTTTTAGCTCCAATTCTTCCTAGTGCTGAAATATTTTTAAGGTTAGCAACACCAATTAATAATGAGAAAAAAACAATTGGTACAACTAACATTTTGATAATTTTTAAGAAAATATCACCACCAAATTTAAGGATATTTAAAATTGGTTGCATTAAGTCAGGAGAATAATTGAATAAGACATTCAATAAGATTCCTAAGATAATTCCACTTAGAAAACTGTAAAATATATATTTTTGTAAATGTTGTTTCATAAAAATGGTGCCCTCTACTGGTTACGCTCCAGTGGCTGAGTCTTACCAAGACCCTGTTTTACTATTAAACTAAGAGGGCTAAAATACCAAAATAAAGAATAATTTAAAAACTAAAAAATTTAAAGAATATTCATAATCAATCTTCCAAACTCATCAGCAAAGTCTTTTGAATTAAAAATAAAAGATTTTTTTGAATCAATAAATAGTTTATTTTTCAATTCATTTAAAAATTTTTTATTTGAAAACTCCTCAGCTTTGTTTATGTAATTTTTTGAATTCTTTGCAATCCAATTTTTCATATTAAGATTATTATTTATACTCTCTCCACATCGAAACAAAAATGAGTTATTCTCCTTAGTTAAGGTTGGAACTCCCATGTAAGAAGATTCAAAAAGTGTGGTACCTCCGTTATAAGGAAAGGTATCTAGATTTATATCAACTAAATTATAAGAGTTTAAGTATTCCTTCCTATTTTTCGGCTTGATAAAAACTAACCTTTTAATTGAAACTCCATGATTATTAAAGTGAGAGATCAATATCTTTTTTTGATACTCGTTAAAAGACTGATTGATAAAAAAAATCTTGCTTTTTTTTACTCTTATTAGTATTTCCGTCCATGTGCCTAATACTTTTTTGCTAATCTTTTCTGGTCTTTGAAAACATCCATAAACTATGAAAGATTCTGAGTTATTTGTTTTCTTTAAATTTAGGCTTTCCAAAACTGATAAAGAATAGGTACACCAAATATTTTTCATTCTTAATATTTTTTCTGTAAAAAACTTTTCATCATTTTTGCGAATGCAAAAACGGTCACTAATAATATAATCCATTTCTTTTAAATTGGTGGAGGCGAGCCACCCTGCCCAGGATATCTGGTTTTTGCATGGTTTTAATTTGAAGACTCCTAAGTTGTTAGTCCTTGTTACACCAGATGAATCTATTAAAACATCAACATTCCTTCCGAAAATAAAATCAGCAATATCGTACTCATTCTTACTTTTTAAATTTATCCAGTGACAAAATTTTTTAGTATATATAGAAATTTCATCTTCAAATTCGCTTGTATTAAAAATAACTATTTTAAATCTTTTAGATAATTCAGGTAACATATCTTTAATAAAAAATCCAACAGGATGATTCCTTACATCTGGTGAAAGGAAAGATATTACAGGTTTTTTGTTTTTAATTTTATTGAAGGAAAATATTGAAGAATCTTTAGTTAATTTATCGATATAAAGTTTACAAATTTTTTTATATTGTTTTTCTTTACCCTGATAGGAATATCCTAAGGCAAGGGGTATTATTTTTTTAATGTCTTCCTTTGGAAATTTTATCAGTTTTATTAGATATTTTTCTGCTAAATTGAAGTTATTTCTTATCAAATAAACTTTAGCTATACTTTCTAATATTATGCTATTGTTTGGAAAAAAATCTAGTGAGTTTTTAAGGAGTTTTAAACACTTATCTAAATTATACTTTTTTAAATATAGCATTGATAAGTTGACAATTGCCGGAAAATAATTTTTTTTTAAATCAATGCATTTGAGGAACCAAATTTCAGCTTCTCTTTCTTTCTCAATTTCTAAATTTAAATTTCCTAAATTAAAAAAAGTTAGAAAGTTTTTCTGATTCAACTTAATAGATTTTTTAAAATAAAATTTTGCGGTGTTGAATTCCTTCAAATTTTTTAATGCAACACCATAATTATTAAGCAATGAGTCGCTAATTATTTTTTTTGAAATTAATTCTTTAAAAATATTTGCTGCCCTTAAATAATTTTTTAAGTTTAGATGGCAAATTCCTAGTAAATTTAACGCTTGTAAATCGTCATTTTTCTTTAAATATTTTACAAAATGATATTTAGCTAATTTAAAATCTTTTTTTTCAAAATTTGTTAAAGCAAGTAAATAATATTTATTTGTAATTTGGTTGTTTTTGTTACTTTGAGTCAATTAGATGGAGCCTGGTATATAGTTAAAACTTTTGGAGTTGACTTTATTCCAGTAAACGTCAATACGCGGATCAGCAATTATTTTTTTTCCTTTTTTAAGAAGTTCTCCCTTTTCAGCTCTTGGATAAATTTGATCTGCTAACCTTATTTCACTCTCTGACAGTCTTCTAACAATATGACGTCGATTAAGTTCAGTTGGATGATTAACTCCAACTGATTCTAAAAGCTCTTTTAAAACAAATAATGTGTTTTTATGAAAGTTGAATGCTCTACTAGATCTATCATTAATATCGATTGCCCTATACCTCATTGGATCCATCGTAGCAATTCCAGTTGGGCACTCGCCTGTATGACAAGATCTACATTGAATGCAGCCTATTGAGAACATAAAGGGTCTTGCCATATTTATCCAATCAGCACCTAAAGCACACATATGCGCAATATCAAAAGCTGAGACTATTTTTCCTGATGCACCTATTTTCACTTTGTCTCGAAGATTTGCCCCAATTAGAGCATTGTCAACAAAAACCAAAGCATCTTTTAAAGGACATCCTAGATGATCTGTAAATTCAGCTGGAGCTGCTCCAGTTCCTCCTTCAGCACCGTCAACGGTTATAAAATCTATGTATTTTTTTTCATGGACCATAGTTTTAACTATAGAAATTAATTCCCATGGATGACCTATACATAGTTTAATACCTACTGGCTTACCTCCTGATAATTTTCTTAATTTCTCAACAAATTGCATTAACTGTAATGGAGAAGAAAATTCTCTATGTTTAGCTGGCGATATACAATCTTTTCCAACCTCTATACCGCGAGTTTGTGCAATTTCCTCAGTAACTTTTGGAGCAAGAAGCATTCCCCCATGTCCTGGCTTAGCTCCTTGACTTAATTTGATTTCAATCATTTTTACTTGTTTTTTTCTAGCTTTTTCCGAAAAAGTTTTAGAACAGAAGTTACCATTTTTATCTCTACAACCAAAATATCCTGTTGAAATTTGCCATATCGAATCACCCCCTCCTTTTTCGTGATAAGGTGACAATGAACCTTCACCAGTATTATGAGCAAATCCACCCATTTTGGCTGCTTTATTAAGTGATGTAATTGCAGGAGGAGAAATTGCACCGAACGATGTCCCAGAAATATTTAGTACTGACATTTGATATTGGTTTTTTCCTGACCCAACTTTTATCCTAAAATCATTATTTTTTATATGAGACGGGCTTATTGAGTGATTAAGCCAAACAAAGTCATTTTCATAAAATTTTTCTAATGAGCCAAAAGGTCTGACTCCGCCTTCATTTTTGGATCTCTCATAGACCATAGATCTCTGATTCCTGGAATAAGGGACTTCATCATCATCAGATTCCCAGTAATATTGTCTTAGTTCAGGTCTTATGCTTTCAAGAAAAAATCTAAATCTTCCTAATAAAGGAAAATTTGATAGGATAGATCTTTTTTTTTGAAGAAAATCCTTAATGGAGATTAAAAAAAGTAAGAAACTTGGAAAAAAAATCACAAGGAATCCCTTCACATACATAGATAAAACTAAGGAAAAAAGGGAAACTATTGCAGTGTAAACTAATAGAGAATATCTACCCCAAATTATTTCGTTCATAATAATTTATAACAATTATACAG
>MDSZ01029059.1_pt1 | contig 11851 bp, 12 predicted proteins | sample 811201 | NCBI WGS metagenome assembly MDSZ01 (sample SAMN05326647, study PRJNA326480) | marine metagenome | isolation source: seawater | place: Indian Ocean: North | collected 2010 | reverse complement strand
TTAAAATCTGCTTATAGAAAACTGGCTGTTAAGTATCATCCTGATAAAAATCCAGGAGATACTAAAGCTGAAGAAAAATTCAAAGAAGCAAGCGAGGCCTATGGCGTTCTCTCAGATAAATCCAAAAAAGAAAATTACGATAATTTTGGTCATGCCGCATTCGAAAATGGAGGTAGTGGTCGTGGAGGCTTTGGTGGATTTGGGGGCTTTAGTGGAGCAGATTTTTCGGACATATTTGAAGATTTTTTTGGTGATTTTGGTGGTGGTAATCGAAGAAGTTCTAGAAAAAGCAACAACAGAGGTTCCGATTTAAGATATGATTTAACCATATCTTTAGAAGAAGCATATACTGGTAAAAAACAAAATATACAATTTTCTACAACAGAAAAATGTGACACTTGTAAAGGTAATGGTTCAAAACCAGGTTACAGTCCTGATAGATGTACTTATTGTGGAGGCAATGGAAAAGTAAGGTCAAATCAAGGATTTTTTACTGTGCAACAAACATGCCCACAATGTTCCGGGAGTGGAGAAGAAATAACAAATCCATGTAATGATTGTAATGGTCAAGGAAATAAGCAATCCTCAAAAAAAATTTCTGTAACAATTCCAAAAGGTGTGGATGATGGAACTAGAATAAGACTTGCTGGAAAAGGTGAGGCTGGAACAAGAGGTGGTGCTAGCGGCGATTTATATTTATTTATTAATATAGAATCGCATCAAGTATTTAAAAGATCTGATGTGAATTTATTTTTTGAATTTCCAATTTCATTTGCTGACGCAGCTCTAGGAACAACAATCGAAATACCAACTATTGATGGTGGAAAGGCAATAATAAAAATACCTGGGGGTACTCAGAATGGAAAACAATTTAGATTAAAAGGAAAAGGTATGCCGTTTATGAGAAGAGGTGATTTTGGAGATCTATATGTTCAAGTCAAAACGGAAGTTCCTATATCTCTAAATAAAGAACAAAAAGAATTATTAGAAAAATTCAGGAAAATCGAAAATGACAGATCTAATCCAAGTATTAAAAAGTTTTTTCAAAAAGCAAAAAGTTTTTGGAATGATTAAAAAATGGGATTAGAACAAATAGTTCCAGCAATTTTTTTAATTGCAGTTTTAATTCTGATAGTTCCTGGATATTTAAAATCTAATTTAACTTTTAAACTATTTACCAAAAATTTATTCATCTGGTCTATAATAGTTGTAACTATTGTAATAATTTCATATCTTGTTTTATGATGAAAAAAAAAATAATTATAATTGTATCGTCTTTATTGGTTATAGTTTTTTTATTTCAATTATTTTTTTCTTCTACTTATAATTATAAAAATATTTACAAAAAATTATCCTATGAAAACCGACAAATATTAAAAAAATATCTAAAACTAAGTACAGATTATATAAAGTATGAAGTTTTTTACAAAAACTATTCTGATTTTCCATCTACAGCTTTAATAGATTTAGATTTTAAAAAAATTAAGATTGAAAAATTTACTAACAGAATAAATAGCACAAAAGCTCTTGGCTATTTAGATATATCTGATGATAAAATAGTGCTTGTATCTGGAAACGGAACTATTTTATTTTTGAATAAAAATAATCTTTCACAAAAAACAAAACAAACTTTAATTAAATCTAATTTAAAAGATATAATTAAAGATGAATTATTTTTTAATAAATCTTCTCCTTGGTTTAAAGATGCAATATCGGTAAACGATATATTGATTCACAAAAATATTATCTACTTGAGTTATGTAAGAGAAATTCGAGAAAATTGTTACAATACATCGATTATAAAAGCACAAATGAACACTGATTTTTTAAAATTTGAGGATTTTTTAATTTATCCAGATTGTGCAATTTTTAATAAAAATAAAACGCAAAAAACTCTAAAATTTAATGCTCAAGCTTCAGGTGGTCGAATGGCGATTTACAATGATAATGGTCTAGAAAAAATGCTCTTCACAACAGGTACCTTTTTAATTAATTCAAATGACGCACAAAATGATGAGTCTAAATTAGGTAAAATACTACTAATTAATTTAGATAATGCAGAAAATAAAATATTTGCTAAAGGTTTTAGAAATCCTCAAGGTTTATTTGTTAAAAATAACCTCATTTTAGCAAGTAGTCACGGCCCAAAAGGAGGTGATGAAATTAACAAAATTTTGTACCAAAAAAATTATGGATGGCCAATTGCATCATATGGAACAGAATATTCTTATAAAAAAAGTGATAATCTTAAATATAAAAAAAATCACTCATATAATGGTTTTGAAGAACCAATTTTTTCTTTTGTGCCATCTGTAGGATTATCTCAAATTATTGATGTGGATGATAATTTTAACAAGAAATGGAAAGATAATATATTATTAACATCTTTAAAAGGAAGTAGCATATTTAGATTGTCTATGAGTGAAGATTATTCAAAAATAATTTCAAAAGAAAGAATAATTGTCAATGAAAGAATAAGAGATATCATCTATGATAAAGAAAAAAAATCATTTTATCTTTTACTAGAGGACAGTAAAAGTCTTGCAATTATTAGAAACAAATAGATTTGTGGCAAAAATAATTTTAGGAACGTCTAAATTAGGTTGGGATTTATCAGATGCTAACTATAAAAAACAAATTAAGATAATTGAATTTTTTTTAAAAAAAAATTTGCAATTACATATTTCTGCTAATTATGGATATAGCTTAAATAGAATTAGAAAAATAAATATTCTTAAAAAAAGTAAATCACCTTTCTTACTTAAGATATCTTACAAGAACCAAGAAAGTTTTTTACATGAATTAATATATACATCTATGATGATTGGAATAAAAAAAAAAATTGACATTCAAATTGACGAACATTTTCATACTAAAAATTTAACACAATTTTTAAAAACTCTTAAAATCGCTAAAGATATTGTTCATATAAATAATGTTTTGTTCACTCCAATTTCTAATAACCAAAATGAATTTTTAAAAAAAAAATTTAAAAAATTTGATTTTGCAGTACATTACTCACTTTTTGAAAGAAGTGTGAGTAATAACTTTTTATCAAATAATAAAAATAGAAAAATTATTGCTCTAAGAGGTTTTGGTAAGGGTTTAAAAAATTTTTTTTTTAATGATTTTTATATAGAACAAAAAGAACATAATCAAAAAAAGTTAAACAAGATTCTATTAAAATTTAATATAAATGAAATTGAGGCACGAGCATTATATATACTTCATAACAAGGCCTTTGACAAAGTTGTGATTTCTACGAGTAATTATAAAAATTTGTATCAACTTTTAAAATTAGAAAAAAAGAAAATCAAAGATAAAAAATGGAAATTTCTAGAAAATTATTCTAATAAGAATTTCAAATTCAAAAAATTTAAATTACCTATTCAAAAAAATTCTTTCATCAAAAGACATTACTCCCCCTTTTTTTTAAAATCATTAAATTTACTAAAAAAAAAAAAATTAATAAGTAGGAAATATTTCTTAATCAATATAATTTATTTCAAGATAGGATTAATAAATCTATTAATAAATATTTTAAAAATCAAAATTATAAATATACTTAAATGATATACGACTATTTAATTATGGGAAGTGGACCAGCCGGGAGTATACTGGCAAAATCCTTGCCACCAAAATCTAAAATATTAATAATTGACATCGCAAAAGAGGATGATGAGTACAAAACTAAAAAACTTCGTCACCCTTTAGTAAATTTTTGTTCAAACAAATACAACATAAGTTATAGCAACCGACTTGGTGGAAATTCAGTTTTATGGAATAATAAATTATCAGTATTAACATTTAATGAATTTAAAAACATGGGATTTCTATTTCCGTATAGCGAATATATGAAATATTCCTCCAAAGTAATAAAAATTCTTAATTTAAAAAATGTAAAAAAAAATAATAATTCAAGTTATCTTGAGGTTTTAAGAGCTAAATTGAATAATATATTTACTTTAATAAATTTAAGAGAAAATAAAAATATTAAGATATTTAAAAATCACTTTCCCACAAAGGTTATTTTTGAAAAAGATAAGAAAAAAGTAAAAGGTATTACTTTTGAAAATAATTCAAAAAAAAAAACTTATTATTTTAAAAAAGATTTAATTCTATGTGCAGGAAATTTTGGTAATGTCTTCATGCTAAAAAATTTCTTTAAAAAAATAAAAAATTCTGGAAAATCTTTATGTGATCATCCACATATAGGTGTAAATGTTGATTTTGATTTATCTAAAAAATTTTTCGAATACCAAAAAAAATTTAATTTTGAGAAGAAAATTATATATGAAAAATTATTTATAAAAAAAAATAAATTTTATTTTACTGTTCAATTAACAAAAAATTTTGATCAAAATTCAGGATCATTTTTTGTGAAGTTTATAAAGGTTTTACTTCACAAACTAAAAATTAAATCTTTTTATAATTTAGAATTTGTTTTGTCCCAGGATAAAGATAAAAATCGATCTATAAAATTAAATAAATATTCAAAGATTAAAGGTTCAAACAAACTAGATGTTTTTTATGAATTACAAAAGAAAGAATTGAATAATATAAAAGATATAATTGAACAAATTACTAAAAAAAAATTCGATAATTTTTCAAATCTAGTTATTGGTAATCATCCTTGTTGTTCTAATCCAATGGGAAAAAATAAATTTTCAAGTGTTGTAGATAAAAATCTTAAAGTTCACAAATACAAAAATGTGTATCTATGTGGCTCTGATGTATTTCCAAATAGTGGTATTACAAATCCAACCTTTACTATAATGGTTTTATCTCGTAGATTAGCTTTACACTTGTCTCAAAATAAAAAATGAAAAAAATTAATTTAGCAATTACCGGTTGTTTAGGTCGTATGGGAAAACAACTAATTAAATCCTCTAGAAAAGATAAAAATTTTAAGATAGTGGCATTAACTGAAAATAAAAAAGTTAATAAAAAAATTAATGGGATAAAGTTGGATCAAAATAATGAACAAACATTTAAGAATGCTCATGTCATTATAGATTTTACAGTTCCTGAATGTACTTTTCAAGTTTTACAAATTGCAAAAAGACTAAGGAAAAAAGTAGTTATTGGAACAACAGGATTCACAAAAAATGAGGAAAAATTAATAAAAAAAATTTCAAAAAAAATACCAATTTTAAAAGCAGGAAATATGAGTTTGGGCATTAATCTTTTAATGTATTTATCAGAAATAGCATCTAGCTCCCTTGGAAAAAATTTCCTAAGTAAAATTTTTGAAGTTCATCATAAATATAAAAAAGATTATCCTTCTGGTACTGCATTGATGTTAGGCAAAGGTATTGCTACAGGAAAAAATAAAAATTTTTATAGTTTATTAGGAAATAAATATCTTAATAAAAAAAATTTTCCTTATAGCAAAAAAATAAATTTTAATTCTGTTAGAAAAGGTAATATCATAGGACAACATGAAGTAAAATTTTCAAGTGGTAAAGAAGTTATTACTCTTAACCACGAAGCTTTCGACAGAACTTTATACTCTGAAGGAGCACTATCTGCAGCTAAATGGTTGATAAATAAAAAACCAGGTCTTTATTCTATGAGAGATATTATGAATTTTAAACAATGAATGAAATTCAAAGAGCTAAAATCATAAATAAAACTCTTAATAAAATTTACCCAAATATAGTTGTTCCTTTAAATAGTAGAAATATTTTTACTTTGCTTTTATCTGTATTATTATCTGCTCAATGTACAGATGTTAACGTTAACAACGTAACTAAAGAAATTTATCCCAAGTATTATAAACCTGAACATTTTGTAAAATTAGGAAGAAAAAAAATTGAAAAATTAATCAAGCGTATTGGTATATTTAGAATTAAAGCAAAAAGTATTTACAATTTATCAAAAATATTAGTTAAAAAATATAATGGGAAAGTTCCTCATACTTTTGAAGATTTAGAGAAATTGCCTGGCGTAGGACACAAAACTGCAAGTGTAATAATGTCTCAAGGTTTTGGGCTTCCTGCTTTTCCTGTTGATACACACATACATAGATTAGCTCAAAGATGGGGACTAACCAATGGGAAAAATGTTGTGCAAACTGAAAAAGATTTAAAAAGGTTATTTCCAAAAAAAAATTGGAACAAACTTCATCTTCAAATAATTTATTATGGTAGAGAATTTTGTAAAGCACGAGATTGTTATGGATTGACTTGTAAAATTTGTACTACTTGCTATCCTAAAAGAAAAAAACCAATAAAAACTAAAAAAGCTTGATGAAAATTTTAGGAATTGGAAATGCTATTGTGGATGTGATTTGCAAAGTTGAGGATGACTTTATAATAAAAAATAATCTGACGAAAAGTACAATGAAATTAATTTTCGATAAAAAAGAATTTCAAAGCTTATTATTGAATCTGAAAATTGAAAAAACTGTAAGTGGAGGCTCTGTTGCAAATTCTATAGTTGGTTTATCGCAATTAGGTAATAAAGTTGGTTTTGTTGGAAAAATTTCTGACGACGACTTTGGAGGAAAATACGAGGAAGGTTTGAAAAAAGAAAATGTTAATTTTTTATATTCAAAAAAAAAAGAAGATCTTCCAACTGGTGTTTGTTTAATTTTAATTACTCCAGATTCTGAGAGGACAATGTGCACATTCTTAGGTACAGCGGGAAAAATTAATGAAAATGATATTGATACTTACTCAATTAAAAAGAGTGAAATTGTTTTTTTAGAAGGCTATCTTTGGGATGAAGGAGATCCTAAAAAGGCTTTTGAGAAAGCAATTCAGAATGCAAATACAGTTGCTATGTCTTTATCAGATAAATTTTGTGTTGATAGACATAAAGTTCATTTTTTAGAATTAGTAAAAAATAAACTTGATATTATTTTTACAAACGAACAAGAAATTATATCTTTAATTGACGCTAAAAACTTCGAGGATGTAATAACTTTTTCGAAATCTATAGACAAAATGATCATTGTGACAAGAGGAGATCAAGGTGCTGTTGCAATAAATGGGAACGAAGTTGTTGAATGTGGAATTAAAAAAGGATTAAAAGTTGTTGATTTAACCGGAGCGGGAGATCTATTCGCAAGTGGTTTCCTTCATGGATATATAAACAATATGTCATTGAAAGATAGTCTAGGACAGGGTACTGAGATGTCATCTAAAGTAATTCAACAAGTAGGAGCAAGATTATAACAATTATTTTTTTTGTCTTTTAAAACTTCCTTTACCTTTTTTTGGTTTAACAATTCTTGGTCTGTAATTTCTTGTAAAAAGTTTTTTTGCAATTTTATTTTTTTTTTTCAATTTATATAATAACCTCTTTTTGAGCTTAAAATAAAATTTTCATCTCCAAATTCATCTTTTATTTTCTTTCTAAGTCTATAAATATGAGTTTCAACCGTGTGGGTTTCCAACTTAGGGTTATAAGCCCATACTTCTTTTTGTAATTCATCAATCTTGACTGCTCTTGCTTTTTCTTTAAGAAAAAAAATCAAATTTATTTCTCTCTCAGTCAGATCAATTATTTTGTGATTTTTACTAATTTCTCTAGAATTAAAATTTAATTTATATTGACCAACAGAAATATCAGATTGAAAATTAAATGTATCTTTCAAAAATTTAAGATTTATTAATTGGATTAATCTATCTATTTTAATTGGAATTTTATCTAAAACTAAATGATTTTTATAACCAGCCAATTCATACTTAGAAATAATCAAATATTGTGTTGAAATTTTTTTTATCTTTTCATTGAAATTTTTCTTGTCAATTTTAACAAGCTCTAAATTAAATTTTTCTTTAATTTCCTCCAGTATATCAAATAAAATTTCATAATCATGAATGATAATTTTTTTTAAATTCATATATAGTTAAAATATGACAATTATTGTAAAAAATAAAGATACACTTATTTTTGATGATTTTATATTTCGATGTTCCATTGGAAAAATGGGTTTTACCTCGAACAAAAATGAGGGTGATAAAAAAACCCCAAGAGGTACCTTTAATATTGGAAATCTTTATTTCCGCAAAGATAAAATTTCTAAACCTGATACAAAACTTAAATGCATACCGATAGAAAAGAATATGGGTTGGTGCAATGATCCAAAAAATAAAAAATATTATAACAAATTAATCAAAATAAAAAAAAAAATTAAACATGAAATTCTTTATAGAAAGGATTTTAAGTATGATTTTATAATTCCTATAAAATATAATACAAAAAATATAAAATTAAAAAAAGGAAGTGCTATTTTTATTCACTTGACAAAGAATTATACTAAAACGTTAGGGTGTGTAGCTCTAAAAAAAAATGATTTTCTAATTTTATTAAGATTAATTAATAAAAAAACAAAAATTAAAATTATTTAACTCCTTGCACCAAAAATTTTTGATCCAATTCTGATAAAAGTAGCACCATGTTCAATTGCACATAAATAATCAGATGACATTCCCATACTTAACTCTTTAAGAGATAAATTTTTTGCAAGTAAGTTCATCTCTTTAAAATAAGTTGATGGATCTATATTTACTGGGGGCAAACACATTAACCCAACAATATCTAAATTAAGCTCTTTAGAGCAAATTTTGTAGAAATTTGAAAGGTCACTAATCATAATCCCACTTTTTTGATTTTCATTTCCAATATTAACTTGAATAAAAATTTTTAATTTTTTTTTAAACTTACTTTGTTCCTCTGAAATTTTTTTTGCCAATTTTATACTATCTAATGAATGAATATAATCAAATAGCTTCACAGCAAATTTAACTTTATTTGTTTGTAATTTACCAACCATATGTAAAACTAAATTTGGAGAATTTAATTTTATATTAGTCCATTTCTCTACTGCTTCTTGAACTTTGTTTTCTCCAAAATCTATATGACCGTCATTAATTAAATGTGATATATTATCCATTGAAAAAGTTTTACTAACAGCAATTATCCTAACGTTAGAATTATTTTCCAATTTTTTTGAATGTATTTCTTTTTTGATTTCGTTTAAATTAATAATACTTTTATGCATAAAAAGATTCCTAGTATTTTTACTTTTATTTCAGAATTTAACAAAGAACAAATTTTAAAATACAATAAAAATATTGGTATTATATTTAGGAACTACAATAAAAAAAATAAAAAAGATAAAATTCTAGAAATTAAGAAATTCTGTAGAAAGAATAAAAGACAATTTTATTTAGCGAATAATCTTAAACTGGCTATCAATTTAAATCTTGATGGAGCATACATACCCTCATTTAATAAAACATTCGACATTTTGAAATACAAAAAAAGAAAAGCTTTTTTGCTTCTAGGATCTGCTCATAATATTTATGAAATTAAAACAAAAGAAAAACAAGGAGTGGAAATCTTATTTTTATCACCAATATTTAAAACAAAAAATTACAAACAAGCTTTAAGAATAATCAAGTTTAATTTTCTAGCAAAAATGACAAAAAAAAAAATTGTTGCACTAGGTGGTATTAATAAAAAAAATATCAATAATTTAAAAAATACTAACGCATATGGTTTTTCTGGGATATCTTATTTTTTAAATGAAAAATAAAAATATATCAGAAAATATTCAAATTTTACTTAATCAGTTTAGTGCAAAGAACTATGAAGAAGTAATAAATAAAGGTAATATACTAATAAAAAAGTATCCCGAATTTGTAATTTTATATAACATTGTTGGTTCAGCTTATCAAAGCAAAGGCGAATATTTTCTTGCAATGGATAATTTCAAATTAGGATTAAAACTTGATCCTAATAATATAGCTTTAATGAATAATTTAGCTATGACACATAAAAATCTATTACAATATAATTTGGCTGAGGAATTGTTTCTTAAAATTATTAAATTAAATAATAAGTACATTAATGTTTACATAAATTACGGAAACTTAAAAAGAGATTTAAATAAATTTGATGACGCAATTAAACTTTATGAACAAGCACTATCAATATCAAAAGAAAACCCAATAATATACTATTCATTGGCTTTAGCTCACCAAGGAATAGGAGATTTTGAAAAAACAATATTTTACTCAAAAAAGATTTTAGAAATAGATACAAATTTTACAAGAGCAGATCATTTGATAAGCCAATCAACTAAATATAAAAAAGAAGATGAGCATTACAAATCTCTGCTTAATAAAAAAGATAATACTAATTTTAAAAAAAATGAAAAAATTGATCTGTTATTTTCACTTGCGAAAGCAGAGGAGGATATTGGAAGAATAGATTACGCATCAAAATATCTTTTAGAAGCAAATAAAATAAAGAAAGATTCGATTAATTATAATGTAAGACATGAAATAAATTTATTAGAAGATATTGAAAAAATTTTTACCAACTATACCTTAGAAACAGATAAAAGATTAAAAAGTAATATAATTTTTATTCTTGGATTGCCAAGGTCAGGTACCTCATTAGTAGAACAAATTATAACATCCCATACTCAAGTATTCGGTGGTGGAGAGTTGCCAATATTATCAAACATAATTAAAAGACATTTTATAAAAAATGAAAAAATAAACTCTGAAAGTTTAAAAAACATAGAGGAAAATAATCTATTAGATAAAATAAGAAATGAGTATTTCAATTATATAAATTTTTTTAATTTTAATGAAAAATATATTACTGATAAGGCTCCTCTTAATTTCAGATGGATAGGATTTATCAAGCTTCTGTTTCCTAATGCAAAGATCATTCATTGTAAACGAGATCCTAAAAACAATTGTTTATCGATGTTTAAAAACTTATTTGAGGGAGGTTTAAACTTTACATACAATCAGGATGATTTAGTAAAATATTTTAAGAGTTACGAAAATTTAATTCAGTTCTGGCATAAAAAATACCCAAAACAAATTTTTGACATAAATTACGAAAAATTAATTTTAAATAATAAAGAGGAAATCAAAAAGTTAATAAAATTTTGTGATCTTAATTGGGAAGAGAATTGTTTATCATTTCATAAAAATAAAGCTCCAATAAAAACAATGAGTACAGCGCAAGCTCGAAATCCAATTTACAAATCATCGCTTAACCAATTTGAAAAATACAAGAAATATTTAACTGTATTAGAGGAACAGCTTTAAAAAAAAAGCCCCAACTTGATAGTCGGGGCTTTTAATATTTTTATCTAACTTAATTAGAATGCAAATGAAACTGCAATCTCAGTCATCTCGTCAGTTGCTGACGTAGCTGTTGAGTTGTTATTGTTAGAAACTTCGTTTCTGTTTCCAGCAATTTTCATTGATCCCATAGTGTATGCAATCGCGATACCTTCACCACTTTCAGTTATCGCTTCTGTTCCAGCTGTATTTGAGAAATCAACATCTCTTTCACCGTATGAAACTGAAAAGTTTTCATTTACGTTGAATGCAATACCAAAAGCTTCAGTTTGTTCCAATCTAGGAGCAGCTCCGCCTTTAGATATTTCTGATTGTTGATAACCAAAAGTTACTGGACCCATTGAGTAGTTAACAAAACCAGTCATGTGAACATCATCACCATGATCCATTCCTGTATTTGCTACTGCTTGTTGACCAGCTTCAACTTCACCATAACCTACTCCCCAAGATAGACCATCAACACCGATCATATCTCCAGAACCAGTTAATGCGAAGTCCCAAGCACCGCCGTTTGCACCTGATGATGAACCATCAGTATTAGCTGCACCTGAACCTCTTCTCATTGCACCATTAAATGTTACACCACCGAAAGATTTAATGTAGTTAAATACACCTGTGTTACCAGCTGCACCAACTAATCCACCAGTACCGTAAGTATTATCAGTATCTAGACCATCCCAGATTTCTTCTGCAGCAGTTGGTGTTTTATCGTCGATAGTTGCAAGACCTGA
>MDSZ01131643.1_pt1 | contig 11853 bp, 14 predicted proteins | sample 811201 | NCBI WGS metagenome assembly MDSZ01 (sample SAMN05326647, study PRJNA326480) | marine metagenome | isolation source: seawater | place: Indian Ocean: North | collected 2010 | reverse complement strand
TTAAGGAGAAAAAACTATGGCAATAACACAAGCAATTTGTAATTCATTTAAAAAACAGCTTTTAGAAGCTGACATGAATTTCAAACAAACTGGTGGTGATAAGTTTAAACTAGCTCTTTACATTTCCACAGCAACTCTAAATTCAGCTACAACATCTTTCACTACTACTGGTCAAGTGGGTAACACTGGTCAATACACTTCTGGTGGTGGCGCACTAGTTAATGGAACTGTTTCAATGACAGCTGGAGTAGCAAGAGTAGACTTCGGTGACAGATCTTTTACTGGAGTAACTCTAACTGCTAGAGGAGCTTTAATTTACAACACATCTTCTGATACGACTAACGCGTCAGTTTGTGTTTTAGATTTTGGAGCGGACAAGACAGCTACATCAGGAACTTTCACAATTCAGTTTCCAGCACCAACATCAACTGCAGCGATTCTAAGGATCTCTGGTTAATCGTAGGAGGTAAGCTCCTATGTCAGCCGGTTGGGGTTCAGTAACCTGGGGTTATGAAGAATGGGGTGAACTTGGTAATGCATTAGTCATTCCAAGTAACACTAATCTATTAGCCACAGCAAACTTAGGTCAAGAAACTATTACTACCGAAATAAATCTCGGTTGGGGTAGAGATCAATGGGGCGACAACGGTTGGGGAATCTTAGGAACTTTACAGACAACAGGAGTAGCGGGCACCATCGCAACTGGTACGGCTTCTGTTGATGGCGAAATAAATCTCGGTTGGGGTAGACAAGCTTGGGGTGCTAATGGTTGGGGTATTCAAGGAACTTTACAAACCAGTAGCTTATCTGCAACAGCTTCACTCTCTTCAGTAAACATTGATGCTCAAATTACAGTCGGCTGGGGCAGAGATGCTTGGGGCGCAGAAAACTGGGGTGAATCTACAGAACGTGTTTTTGTAAACAATACTAATTTATTAATGTCTGCAGCTGAAGGAAGCGCAGGCCTAGCATTTGATGGTGATTCTAATTTAACTCTTACAGGCATACCTTTAACTATGTCTGCTCCTGCTACAGTAGAAGCTTTTGCAGCTTTTGTAGCAGAACCAACAGGATTCCCATTAACAATGCAATTGGGATACGATCCTGAAATTATAAATCCAAATTCTTTCCCAATGACAATGTCACAAGGAACAGCAATTGGAGACGCTAATACTATCGCAGACGTAAGTGCAGCTTCAATAGGTTATTGGGGCTACAAATCTACATGGGGCTTTAGTGCATGGGGTAATGGATCAACAAATACTCTTGTAATGAGTATGTTAGAAAATTTCTCTGGTGCAGACCCTGCTCCAGATGCTGTAGCTACAGGAATGGCAGGGGCTATAGCATTATCTTCAATATCTAATTTTGAAATTAAAGGTGATGCAAACATAGCTCCATTAGCTAACATGAATTGGGGTGATGGAACTTGGGGCGAATCTAGATGGGGCAATGGTCAGTATAGACCAGACACAGACGACATCTTCCCATTAACCGCTGCATTGGGAACTGCTACTTTAACAGCTCTTACTCCAGTTGATGTAACAGGCTTTAATATTACAGCAAGTTTAAATAATGTTGCTGAAGTAATAGGAGATGGTAAAGTAATTCCTACTGGATTTGCGTTGACAAATGCGCTAGGAACAGCTACTAATGTATTGATTTGGAATGAAGTAAATACTGGCACAGCACCAGTGACTCCTCCAGGATGGCAAGAAGTCGATACAAACGCTGCATAATTATAGTTTGACACTATAAAAAAATTTTAATAAATTAAGTATAAGCACGGAGAATAAAATTATGGCGAACTCGACATCAGCAAGTTTAAAACTTACAGTCCAAGCTACTGGAGAAAATTCAGGAACTTGGGGACAGATTACAAACACTAACCTTTTAATTCTAGAACAAGCAATCGGTGGATTTCAATCAGTTGCAATTACAACTGGAGCTACATTATCTTTTGCAAACGGAACTTTATCAAACGGTAAAAACCAAGTTTTAAAATTAACAGGAACAATCGGAGGAGCAGTTAACGTAACTATTCCTGATTCAATTGAAAAAACTTTTATAGTAGACAACGCAACTACTGGCGCTTTTACAGTGACTTTCAAAACATCTTCTGGTACAGGAGTGACTTGGGCAGCAGCTGATAAAGGTACTAAAATGGTTTACTCTGACGGCACTAACGTCATTGATACAGCCTTTACAGATTTGTCTTCTGACTATTCACCACAACTTTCAGCAGATCTAGATACAAACAGTCAAAACATTATCATTGATACAGCTCATGGTATTCTTGACGAAAACTCAAATGAGCAACTTCAATTTGTAACTACTGGATCAGCAGTTAACGAATTCCAAATAACTAACCAGTCAACAGGTAATCCACCTGAATTTGCAGCTACTGGTGGTGACTCTAACATTGATATGAACCTTACACCAAAAGGAGTTGGTCGAGTAACTTTTAATGGTCAAGGTAAAATTCAAAGTATCGCCGAAAAAGTTACTACTGAAGCAACAGCTGCTACTGGCACAATTAATTATGACGTTCTAACTCAAGCTGTTTGGAACTTTACTTCAAACGCTGCGGGTAACTGGACTCTAAATATTAGAGGGGACGGATCTAATTCGTTAGATTCAATTATGGACACAGGTGAATCTATCACTATCGCTCATATCGTACCTCAAGGGGGATCGGCTTATTACAACAGTGCGGTCACTATTGATGGCAGTGCAATCACACCTGAATGGCAAGGTGGAACTGCACCATCAGCCGGTAATGCAAGTTCACATGATGTTTACAGTTATACTATTATTAAAACTGGGGCAGCTACGTTTACTGCGTTGGCGTCTCAAACACAATTCGCATAGGAGGAATTAATGCCACTACTTTCAACTAGAGGCGGAGGTTCATCAAGAGGATATGGCTTCCAAGGCGGCAAAAGTATTATCGTAGCCAATGGAGGTACAATTAGTACCTTTACGGACGGTGACGAGGAATATCAATTACATAAATTCAACACGAGTGGAAACTTTGTTGTTGAGAAAGTCCCAAGTAAGCCAGGTTTCAATACTATGAATAGATTTATCGCCGGTGGCGGTGGATCTGGAGGCGGCGGATCGGTTCATGCTCCAGACGGAGCGGGTGGCGGTGCTGCTGTCGTAAGATTAAATCAACAAAACCAAACTATCAACACAGGTACTTATGCATTCACAGTAGGTACAGGTGGACCACAAACCGGTAACGGAGCACAACAAGGATCTGCTGGTGCAGCTGGAGGAAACACAACTGCATTTAGCACTACGGCCAACGCTGGAAACGGCGGAGGTGCGCGAGGTGGAAGCGGTGGAAACAACGCTGACTTTAGTGGATCAAGTAGATCGGGAGCATCAAGATCAGCTGGATCGGGAGCTGGAGCAGGAGGAAATGCGCCTAGTGGACCTACAGGTGGACCGGGAGTTACTCAATATGCAGATGACGTCAATGGAGCGTTAATCGGTGGCGGAGGTGGCTATCGTACAGGCGGAACAGGTGGCGGCGGAAACTGGCAGGCCGGGAGCGGACAGCGTCCTGGAGCTGGCGGCGGAGGCGGTTATTCTTGGGCTGGCGGCGGAACCGGAGCAAATGGTGCGGTTTGGATTAGTTATAGGATAAAGTAATATGGCAAATTTTTGTAAACTAGATGACAACAATGTGGTGACTGATTTATACAGAGTTGCTGATATAGACTGCGCTGTAGACGGTGTAGAAAACGAAGCAAAAGGCGTTCAATTTGTAAGAGATCTTTTAAACGATCAAACAGCTAATATTAAAAAATATTCGATGTGGACTGTGGGAAATGGCAGATTTGTAAATGCTCCTGCAGGTGACCCTTACAGAGGTAATGCCGCTAAAATAGGGGGCACGTATGACCCAGCAAACGATGTTTTTATAGACCCTAAACCTTATGACAGTTGGGTTTTAAATGCCAATTATCAATGGGAACCACCAGTAGCTGAACCTACTGAGTCTCAACGATATTATGGAAGCGACCCGTTTGAGTCTATTTTAGATCCAATTACTCAAAGACCTATAAATCCTACAAATGAAAATGGATATATCCAAGGTATAAATTACGTAACAGTAACTAATACTGATGGCAACGAAATTACCTTACCAGAAAACAGAATCCCAGTTGAATGGGATGAAGCAAACCAAGTATGGTGGGGTTGGCATAACGACGGTGCTAAAAGAACTTGGAATGGTTCTTCTTGGAGTCCTTCTCTTTAATTTACAAATCTTATAACTGTGTTATAACACCTGCATGAGTGATGAAAGACAGGTATACAGTTTATTTAGCACACCTTTTTTTAAATTTAATCTTCATGCTAGTCATGAAAGCATAAATGAAAAATTAAAAAAACTAGCCTATCAATTAAAAAAAGAAAATGGTGTAATTAAAAGTAACCGTAATGGTTATCAATCTAATTTTATATCTAACAAAACACCTGTAATTAAAAAATTTGTTAAAAGCATTAATCCACATTTTGAAACTTTTGCTGATGCAATTGGTTTAGCAAAACCTTGGACGTCTGACAATAACCTACCTTGGATTAACATAAGTCCTAAAGGAGCTTACAACGAACTTCATTCTCACGGAGAAGCAGATTTTTCAATTGTTTATTATATTGAAGCTCCTAAAAATTCTGGAAGAATTAGATTTGAAACTCCCATTTTACATTTACGATCTAGTAGTTTAAAATACGCAACTCATTTTTTTAACAATTGCCCTGTCATTGATTATTTTCCACACAAATATGATTTAATTATGTTTCCTGGATGGTTAGCTCATTCTGTTTTTGAAAACAAAAGTGATGAAGATAGAATAAGTATGGCTTGGAATGTAACCATTAAACAATGAAAATATTAGGTTTACAATTTTCTCACGACGCTAGCGCATGCATAATTGATAATGGTCGTATTACTTTTTATCAAGAAGAGTCCATGCTCTCAGGTAAAAAGAAAGATCACAATATTAATTATCTTTGGCAAGAATTACAAAATCAAAGTTTTGATATAATTATTTTTGGTCATCCTAAATTAAATCATGAGTTAGCAGCATATTACAAAACTCTTATAGAGCATCATTGTAGTGTGTATAATATTAAGTTTAATACATTGACTTATAGTTTAGATCACCATCTGCAACATGCTGCATGTGCCGTGTTTAATAGTGGTTTTAAAGATGCTTATTGTTTGATTATGGACGGAAGTGGTACACCTTTTTATTACAACAAAATAAACATCGGAAATGAAATAGAGTCTATTTTTTATTTTAATAAAAATAATTTTAATTTAAAATGGAAAGTATGTAACGGACCCGAGGTAAGTTATACCGATAGTATTCATGCCATTCAAAGTTTGAGTCCTGCTTTACTATTTAAATACGCTGCTTCCTATCTAGGATCTAAAGAACCAGGAGCAGTAATGGGATTATCTTCTTACAGTAACCAGGGCATAGACATGCCAGTATATTATAAATCAAACGACCTCTACAAAGTTAATCAAAATTTATTATGGCACATGATGGTTAAAACTAATCATGATAAATATAAAATTACTCACAGCATTCAAAAAGAATCTAATCAACTTGTTTTAGACAGAGTCGAAAAGATTTTAAAAATGAATCCTAACGCTAACATTTGTTTGTCTGGGGGTTATTTTCAAAACTGTCAAACTAATGGATATATTTTAGGTAACTATGAAAATGTATTTGTAGATCCGTTGGCTCATGACGGTGGAACGTCTATGGGATTAGCTTTACTTGCTGCCCATGAGCAAGGAATAAAAGTTAAGCCATATGAGAATTTATACTTAGGATTAAAACCTAAATATCCAAAATTAAAAGCTAATACGAGCGTAGATCAAATAGTAAAATTGTTAGAAGAAAATAATGTAGTGGCTATTTATCAAGGTAAACAAGAAGCGGGACCCAGAGCTCTAGGAAATAGATCTTTATTATTTAACCCTACAAATCCTAACGCAAAAGATATTGTAAACAAACTTAAAAAAAGAGAATGGTATAGACCTTACGCAGGAACCATTATGAAAGAACATTTTAAAAAATATTTTAATTTACCTAAAAAAGAAACACCTTATATGAGTTATGCTGCATGGGTAAAAAGACCGGCTGCACTGTTAGGTATCACTCATATAGATTACACCTGTAGAGTGCAGACTCTTACAGAAAAACAAAATCCTAATTTTTATAAACTATTAAAAGCTTGGTATAAAAAAACAGGTTGTCCTGTGCTTTTAAATACTTCGTTAAATATTGCGGGTAAACCTCTGGTAAACAGTTATGATCAAGTAATGGAAATGTTAAATACTACAGAATTAAATTACGTGTATATGCCTGAAATAAACTATCTTGCAAAAAAGAAATAAATAATATATAGAATTTGACATATGAAAGATATTTTTCACCTTTGTGGATACATGAGATGCGGGAATACAGTTTTATCATCTATTGTAAATCAAAATCCAGAATTAACTATAGCTCCAAATAGTATTGTACCTGAGATGGTATACAATATGTATTTGCTTCAAGAGCAATCAATTTATCAAGAACAAAAAGATGAGCAGTCTTTTAAAAATGTATTAAGTGCAATACCACAAAATTATTTTAAAGATTGGAAAGCTAAAACTATTATTGACAGAGGTCCTTGGAGCACTCCAGCTAATTATGATCTTCTTAAATACATGGGGTGCAAAACTAAATTTATTTACATAGTAAGACCCTTAAGAGAGATATTAGAATCTTTCTGTAGAGTGGCCAGACCAAAACCACATCTTGTAGAAAATTTTATCGCCTACCTTATGAATGAAAATGGCCCTATAGGTAAATCAGTTTTAGGTTTACAAAACCTAAAAGAAAAGAAAGAAAAAAATTTATTAATACTTAACTACCATGATTTTTGTAAACAACCTGAGAAAGTTGTGAAAGAATTGTATAAGTTTTTAAAAATTCCTTATTACAAAAAACATAGATACACAGACTTAGAACAAATAGATGGTTCTACAGAACAGACTAAAATAAGAACCAAAAAAATTGAATTTGTAAAACACAAGTTTATTAGAAAGGTTCCAGCAGAGGTAGTTAAAAAATATGAAAAATCCTTTATTTCTTCACTCTGAAACTATTAGTGACAAAGCTGTTGACGAGGTTCTTAAATTTTACAAGAACAATAAAACTAGAATTAAAGACGGACAATCTGGTCCAGCGTTAGTTCAACGTGATGTAAAAGAATCTAGAGATATATCTTTAAGTGCTGATGAATTTTACGATGATCTTCCTTTGTATAGTAGCGATTTAGTTAAAGTAACTAATAACTACAAATTTAAATATCCTGAATTAGAACAGGCCACATACAGATGGGGTATAGTAGAACCTATAAACATCCAACGATACAAACCTGGACAAGGTTTTTATAAACCTCACTATGAAAGAGAAAATCATACCTTTACACGATTGTTAGTATTTATGACTTATTTATCCGACAGTAATGGAACGTATTTTAAATATCAAGATCACCAACAAGAAGGTAAGAAAGGATTGACTTTAATATGGCCAGCTGACTGGACCTTTACACATTCAGGTATAATTGATTTTAATAATACCAAAACAATTATTACTGGTTGGTTTAACTGGATACAAGATGCTACATAAAAATATTTGTTATGTTTTTGAAAGAGCAGTTAAAGCTGAAATATGTGATGAGATAATTGCACACATAGATGCCAATAAAAAAATAAAAGCTACGCTTGCAGGAAAAAAACAAAATGTCAAACAGCGTAAAGGAAGTGTCATGTGGAAAAAACCTAGAGCTTTTCATGATTTAATTTTACCTTATTTTGATAAAGCTAACCAACAAGGTGGTTATAATTATCAATTTGATATGTTTGAAGATATACAATTAGCACAATATGATAAAGGTGATCATTTTAATTGGCATGAAGATACTCTTACAGATCCTTTTGATAATGGTAAGATAAGAAAATTATCTATGTCTATAAACTTATCTGACGAGAAAGATTACGTAGGAGGGCATTTTAAATTTAGAAGATTAGACAGAGGTAAAATTGTAGATTTTCAACCAGTTAAATTTAGAAAAAAAGGTAGTGTCATTGTATTTCCAAGCCCCACCATGCACACTGTTACACCTATTAAAAAAGGAAGAAGATATGCGTTAGTAGCTTGGGCATTGGGGAGTCCTTTTAAATGATTATAACTAGCAAAAGATTTTTATTTGACGAAGAAATATATCAAATCAATCAAACTATTTTAGGCGATAATTTTCCTTGGTATTTTCAACCGAGTGCAACGTCTGCTAAATTCCATTTCTTTTCTCACGGTTTAATTAGAAGATACGATCATACTAAAGAAGAGCCACAATTTAATTCAGACATAACTCAACATATATTGAATATGTTTAAAAGGTTTGCTGATGAACATGAAATTAAAGTAGATAAAGTAACTAGAGCTTGTATCAATCTAACACACCATCACGGTAAATATAAACACGGGGATCCGCATGTCGATCACGAGTTTCCCCACAAAGTTTTCATGTTGTATTTAAATGACTGCAGCGGCGATACTTTAATATTTGACAAAGTTTACAACGGTAAAAAAACCGTGTTAGATGTAAAAACTAAGTTAAAAGTAATAAAAAGAATAAAACCAGAATTAGGTAAAGCTGTATGCTGGGATGGTAAATACTACCACACGGCCTCGTTCTGTAAACCTATGGAGAGGAGAGTTGTTGTAGTAATTACGTTTGTATGAAGATAAAATATTTTCAAGACTTTTATATGTTAAACACTATTGCTGGTTATAAATCTTTTAACAAGAGATTATTAAAACTAATAGAAAAAATGCCAGCTAATCGTTTTGTTACAAACACAGAATGCATTACTAGAACCGATTGGAATTTACCTAAAGACCATAAAAGAGAATACTTAAGTTATTTTTATGAAAACATTAGACCCACTATGTTTGAAATAGCTAAACAATTAAAAGCAAAACAATGGTCAATTTGGAATGGCTGGTATCAACAATATAAACAAATGGATTATCACAATTGGCATAGACATGATAAAACTAATTGGACCAATATTTATTATGTAGAAGCTCCCACAAAATCTATGCTTACAAAAATAAAAAATCCTTTTACAGATGAGATTACTACTATTGAGGCCGAAGAAGGAACGTTAGTTACTCTGCCAGGACACGTCTTACATACTTCACCTAAATTTAAAAGTACAAAAAGAAAAACTATAATATCATTTAATAGCTGCTTTCATGATTAAACACACTAAAAAATATAATATGAATGTGCCATCGTGGGAAACGATTTTAGATAATTTAAATTGGTCTATACAAAATAAAAAAATAGTAAAACATAAATGTCCTGGTTTTTTAATATCTCATCAGGCCAAGAAAATAAAAGAAGTAAAACCAGTTCTTAAAAAATTAAATTTAGATGATGCTCACTTATACATTAATTTGTGTGAGGGTGATACTATGGGTAGACATTGGGATGGTGTAGATGTTTACTTTTGGCAAGTAAAAGGAATATCTAATTGGATATTTGATGACCGTAAAATAAAGTTAAATACAGGAGACTTACTTTATATACCTAAAAAAACATGGCATGGCGTAGAAGCTAAAGGACCAAGAGCAGGTATATCAATGAGTGTAGACTACAAACTATAATGAATATGTATTTTTTATCTTCTCTGCCTCGTTCAGGTAATACATTGTTGGGGGCCATAATAAATCAAAACCCGTATATCAAAATGTCAGCCAATACAATTTTAACCGACATTATGTACAATCTAGAAATGTTAAAACAATCTGAGATATATAAAAATTTTCCAGACGAAAAATCATTAGATAGTATATCCGCAAATGTTTTTACTAATTATTATGGAGACTGGAGATCTACGCATATTATAGACAGAGGACCTTGGGGTACTCCGGATAATCTAAAGTGCTTAAAAAAAGTATATAAAAAACCAAAATTTTTAATTTTACATAGGCCATTACTAGAATGTTTGGCTTCTATGGTATTAGCAGAAAAGGTAAAAGATGTTGAAAAAAGATGCCATTCTTTAATGTACCATCACGGGGGCGCAGGTTATGGGTCGGGCATTATGATGCATTATCTTATCAGCAATAAGAATATAATAGAAAACAACGAAGACTACAAAATTTTTTACTATGATGATTTGGTAAACAATACTAAATTATTCTTAAAAGAGTTAAGTCAACATTTGCATGCAAATATTGAATTGAAAGAACTCAGACAGTTTGAAGTAAATGGTATAAAATATGACGATAAAGTATTGGGATACTCGCTTCATAAAATTAGGACTGATGCTATAGCAAGAAGAAAGTATTCTTACAAAGATGTATTGCCTCAGTCTATTATAGATAAATATAAAGGATACGATATATGAAAATACTTATACTAGGTGGAGGAGCTGCAGGTTGGTTTACAGCTTTGTATTGTAATAAATATTTTTACGGACACGATGTAACATTAATTGAGTCTGATAAAATAGGTATCTTAGGTGCAGGAGAAGGTACGACTCCAGGTATCATAGAGAGTCTACGTTTTCTAGATATAGATCCATTAGATCTAATTAAGAAAACAGGTGGCACATTTAAAAACGGTATTAGTTTTAAAAATTGGAATGGTGATAATAAACAATACTTCCATCCGTTTACAGGTGATGAAACAAGTTATCTACTACATGAAGCGTTAAACAAAAATAAAAACATAGATGATTTTTTATATGCAAATAAAATAAGTTACGCTAATCGTATTGATCCTAACAATTGTACATATGCTTTACATTTTGATGCACACCGAATAGCAAAGTATCTTAAGTCCATTGCTATAGGCAGAGGGGTAAAAAGAATAGAGGGAGAATACAAAAAAGCTATTGGTAAAAATAAAATTAAGTCTATAGTTTTAACTGACAAAAGAAAGTTTGATTGTGATTTTATATTTGATTGTAGTGGTTTTGCTAGATTGTTAATAGGCAAACACTTTAATACTCCTTGGGTAAGTTATCAAAAACACTTGCCAATGAAAAGAGCAGTTCCGTTTAAATTAAAACATGACAAAGATTTAATTCCATATACGGAAGCAGTAGCCATGAAATACGGTTGGGTGTGGAAAATACCTTTGCAAGAAAGATGGGGGTCAGGTTATATTTACGATTCTGATTATATCAATGAAGACCAAGCTATTGCAGAAGCTAGTAAATATTTTAAACAAGATCTTAAAGCCTTACGACCATCATTTAAATTTGATGCGGGAAGACATGAAAAGGTATGGGTGAGCAATTGTCTAGCAGTTGGCCTAAGTACAGGTTTTACTGAACCACTCGAAGCTACAAGTATTTGGTTGGCCCTATCTTCTTTACAATTATTACAACATTTTTTATCGGATATAAAAATTTTAAATCAAGGATCGTTAGATAAATACAATGAAATTGTTGCAGAAAACAATGACAACATATTAAGTTTTTTATATTTACATTATATGACAAAAAGAAAAGACAGTCCGTTTTGGAAAAACTTTAGAAAAAATACGGTCATGCCTTTAAAATTAAAACTCATATTAAAAAAAATAGAAGATGGTTCTTTTACTATACCGGACTTGTTTTCACAAAAAGGTAATTTGTATTTTACTTACATTGGTCACATTGTTGTTAGTCATGGTTTAGGTTTAATTAAAAAAAAGAAAGATATGACTTTTTATAATCCGTTTCCATCTATGAAAGATTACATAGATACAAAT
>MDSZ01030555.1_pt1 | contig 11853 bp, 10 predicted proteins | sample 811201 | NCBI WGS metagenome assembly MDSZ01 (sample SAMN05326647, study PRJNA326480) | marine metagenome | isolation source: seawater | place: Indian Ocean: North | collected 2010 | reverse complement strand
CTATTTCACCCATAAGTCCTTTTAGACCAAGAAGATGGAAAGGGAAAATTATTAAGGATAATTCAAAAATAATTATTAAAAATTTGAATTCAAAAAAAAGACCAATAAGCGCAGTTGCCGATAATATAGAAGTTAGGAATGCAAAAAATATTACAATAAAAACAAACAAAAAAATTAAATTTAACCTTTTATACGACCAAAATAATAGTCTTCAAAAAAAAATTAAAATAGAACAGTTAAGACGAGAAACATAGATAAGAAGTCAATTTTAGGACACATGGTTAATTAAATTGATAAAATTTTGTATTATTTTAAATATATTTTAAATTTTTCTTTGTTAGAAATTAAATAATCGGGAAGTAAACTCAAATCAATTTTTTTCAATTTTTCATTTGTATCCATAAAATTAATTTCTTCTTTTAGACATTTTGAAATATATTCATTATTTTTAAACTTATTATTATTAAACTCTAAATGTGCAAAAGAATTCAGCTTTTCAATTATTTCATTTATATTTCTAATCCAACTAAAATGCCAACCACCATTTTCTATTATTTTGAAATTATGAGTGTAATTTTTTGAAAAAAATTTATCGATACGCAGGTAGCTATATCTTTTATGGACCTTTAAAGATCTTAACCATTGTGGAGATTTAAGTTCCTTTAATTTGCAGAGTCTGGAGCCATACCAATTATAATCTCTTACAAGATTAAATTTGTACATAATATTGATTTGTTTAAATACATAAATAAAATTATTTAAATCATTTAAATTAATTTTAGTTAAATTAGGTATCTCATCTAAATCTGAGATAATTACAATATCATCATTATCCGCATCATATAAACCATTTTGAATATAATTTCTTTGATAATTCTCACGTTCCCAGGAACTCATATTTTCATTAAATTTTTCTACATAAAAATATCTAATTTTATTTTCAAATTTCTTTAAAATTCTTTGGTCAATTTTCTTTCCTTTTTTTTTCCCTTGGTGATTTTCTCCAAATTCTACAATTACAAAAAAATCAACCCATTTAGTCATTTCATTCAATCTAATTTCTAAAATTGAATTCTCATCATTAAAGGTAAAACAATCAAATATTCTCATTTTTTAGCCACATACCATAAATAATAAATTGTATCATATTTAATTTAATTACATTCATAAGTTTTACTTAGTTATTAGATAATTAAAAAATTTGACATATTTATTATTAATCATCCAAAGAAATTTAGATAGAAATCTATTAAATAAAATTTTTTTTTTTGTAAACAAAAAATCAAAATTATTATGGTCATAACCGAATCCAATGTATGTGTAGCCATTTTTAGTTAAATGATTTATCATTGTTTTTTTTTCTAAAGGAGTGAGATGGATAAATTCAATTGAAATATTATTTATAATAAATTTATTCATATCAATAGACATTAAAACTTCAAAATCTATTCCCTCAAGATCAATACTTAAAAAATCTATTTTATTTTGGTTAACATGTTTTTCTAAAAACTCATTAATAGAGAGGGATGGAACTTCAAATTTTTTAATAATTGAGTTAGGATAATGTTTTTTTAAATGTTCTATTTTTGCAGTACACACCTGATAATGTGGAGCGTCATCATCGGTATAGTAAAAGTTTAATATTTTTTCATTATCTTTTGAGATACCTAAGTTATAAATATTAACATTGGAATATTCTTTATAACATATTTTAAGATTAGAAATATTTTTTGGATTAGCTTCTAAAACTAATATTTTATCCTCAGGTTTAATATTTTTTTTAATAAATTTGGTAAACCCACATTGATAATTTGATCTTTTGTCAAGATCTCCTACACCAGCTCCTAAATGAATATAGATCATATTTTTTTCAATTATTTAATTTTCCTCTCTAATTTAAACTTTAAAAATAAGTAAATGTGTGACAATAGAAAAAGAAAAACTAGATGTCTATTTACAGCCCAGCCTAATAAAAAAGGTGGTAGGGATGAAAATAGAATTATAAAAAAAATAATCTCAATTTTAATATTAGAAATTTTAAATGAATTATTTATAGTCGATTTTAAAGCAATAATAATTGCTAATAAGACAATTAATTTGTTGATGAATATGAATATATCAAAATTTTTTTCGGGTGGTTCATTGATTTTATATATCTGACCATCTTCATAAAAATTGAAAAAAATAGTTTTGATTTTTAAAATTACATCTTTTAAAAGTCTTTTTTTATTTTGTTCAAAATATTTTTGGTTTTGCTCTTTATAAAAATTATAATATTCCCATTCATTATCAATTTTATTTGGAAGATTCTTACAAATTGTATATCTATTCTGAAATAAGTGGCATTTGTCTAAAACATCAACTGATATTAAAGGATAAACTTTATGGAAATTTTTGTTGAATGACAACGACAAAGCGTGAGAATTAGTTGATAATACAGTAGCCCCAAATGGAAATTTATTTGTTTTTATGTAACCAAATAATCCCCAACTAAGTATTGATATTAGCATAAAAATCAATGGAATTTTTTTTTTTTCAAAAAACAGAAAATATAAACTTAGAGCAAGACATATTGGAAACATGTTTGCTTTTGATAAATATAAAATGAAAATTATAAGGCCTATGTAAAAATACTTAAATTTAAAATTTGAAATCGAAATTATAAAAAGGAGTGGTAAAAAAATTGCTACAATAAAGTCAGCATAGACGAAATTATAAATAATTTTTAAATTATAAAAATTATATAAAAAAATTAAATTTAAAATTAAAAAAGAAAACAACTTATAGTTTCTTTCTCTTGAAAATTTCAATATAGTAAAAAATAATATTGAAAATAAAAGTATATTCTTTGAAATAATTAAAAAATATAATTTTGATGAAAAAAAGCTTGCCATAAAAAAGATAAAAGGGACTACAGGTAGTCTATTTAAATAAAATTCAGTATTAAAAATTGATGATGAATATTTCTTATTAACTATAAGATTCTCTATCAATTCACCATATGCAAATGGAATACTCTCATAAACAATATTCAAATTGTTATCAATTATTTGTGGATATAAAATAATAAAATACTTATAAAAAACTATTGAGGTTATGAAAATTAAAGAAATATAGACTGCGTAAAAACAAATTATATTAAGCTGAGTGAATTCGTTAATATTTTTTAAAAAAACTTTTTTATACAAATTTTTTAGTAAAATCACGATATTTAGTATATACACATAAACAATAAATTGAATATGCAATTAGTTATTTTAGCGGGTGGAAAAGGTAGTAGAATTTCTGAAGAGACAGTCTCAAAACCAAAGCCATTAATAGAAATAGGTGGACTACCAATTATTTGGCATATCATGAAATATTACTCTTGTTTTGGTGTAAGAGAATTTATTATTTGTTGTGGTTATAAAGGATATTTGCTCAAAGAGTTTTTTGCTAATTACTTATTACATTCCTCAGATGTAATTATAAACACATCAAATAGAAAAATTAAAGTTTTAAAAAAAACGACTGAAAATTGGAAAATTTCCCTCATAGACACTGGGGAAGATACGAATACAGCGGGAAGAATTCTAAAAATTAAAAAGTACGTAAATGAAAACTTCTTACTTACTTATGGAGATGGTCTTAGTAATGTGAATATCAGAAATCTTATAAGATTTCATAAAAAAGGAAAAAAAATAGTTAGTTTGACAGGAATACAGCCAACTGGAAGATTTGGAGCTCTAAAAATTTCACAAAAATCTGAGTTAGTAGAAAATTTTGTTGAAAAACCTGATGGAGATGGTGGTTGGGTTAATGGAGGTTTCTTTGTTTTTAATAAAAAAATATTCAATTATATAAAAAATAATAAATCAATTTTAGAGACAGATGTGCTACCTAAATTAGCACAAAATAAACAAGTATCAGTTTTTAAACATAAAAGTTTCTGGTATGCAATGGACACTTTAAGGGATAAAAATTATTTACTACATCTTTGGAATTCAAATAAGGCTCCATGGAAAATTTGGAAATAATTAGTGAGAAAAAATTTTTGGAAAAATAAAAGAGTTCTAATAACTGGGCATACAGGGTTCAAAGGTGCATGGCTTTCAATTTGGTTGAAAATGCTTGGAGCAAAAGTTACTGGAATTTCATTACCTCCTTTAAATAAAAGAAATGTTTTTACAATTACAAATTTAAAAAAAAAAATATTTAAGAGTTTTTTTTTAAATATAAAAAACAAAAAAAAACTTGAAAAAGCAGTTGTTTCATCAAAACCACAAATAGTTTTTCATTTAGCTGCACAACCATTAGTAATTGAATCTTATAAAGATCCAATAAATACAGTAGAAACAAATATTTTAGGTACAACCAATTTGCTGGAAATATGTAGAAATATTAAATCCTTAAAATCAATCATAATAGTGACTACTGATAAAGTTTATTCAAATCAAAATAAAAAAAAATTTTTCAGAGAAAATGATAAACTCGGTGGAGATGATATATACAGTTTTTCAAAAGTTTCAGTAGAGATGTTAGTTAACTCTTATAGAAAATTATTTTTTTCAAACAACAAATATATTTTGACCTTAAGAGCGGGAAATGTGATTGGAGGGGGTGATTGGTCTAAAAATAGATTAATTCCAGATTTTATTAGATCCTATGAAAAAAAAACTAACTTTATAATTAGAAATCCTAAATATGTGCGACCTTGGCAACATGTTATTGATTGTCTTTATGGTTATATATTAATAACTGAGAAAACTTATTTTAAAAAAATTAAAAATTTAAATACAATAAACTTTGGTCCATCTAGCAAAAATAATCGTACAGTCAAAGATGTTACCAATATAATGATTAATAGATATAACTTCAAATCAAAAATAAAATTTAATACCAAAGACACAAAATTTTTTGAAAAAAAGTTTTTAAGACTAGATAGTTCACTTGCAAAAAAATTAACTGGATGGTCATCAAAAATAGATCTAAATGAGTCCGTATTACTAACCTTAAAATGGTATGAAGAATTTTTTAAAAAAAAAAATATGTACAAATATACTTGTCATCAAATTAAAAATTATATATCAAAAAATTAATGAAGATAAATTATGGCAAAAATATATACGACAAAAAAGAGATTCATGCTGTTCTGAATACTTTGAAGAATGGAACTCAAATGGGCCATTCTGTTAAAAAATTTGAAAAAAATATATCAGATATTTTTTCAAAAAAGTATGGATTAATGGTTAACTCTGGATCATCAGCGCTTATACTTGCTTTAAAAGTTCTGAACTTAAAGAAAGGTTCTGAGGTAATTACCCCCTGTTTAAATTTTGGTACAGCAGTCTCATCAATAATATTATCAAATTTAAAACCTATATTTGTTGATTGTAGATTAGAAACACTTCAAATTGATCCTGATAAAATTTTAAAAAAAATTTCAAATAAAACAAAAGTTCTTTTAATTCCAAATTTAATTGGGAATATTCCAGACTGGATAAGAATAAAAAAAATTGCTGATAAGTATAATCTAAAAATTATAGAAGATTCTGCTGATACCTTAGGGGCAAAGATAAAAAATCATTCTACGGGTAAGTTTAGCGATATATCAATAACAAGTTTTTATGGTTCTCATGTTATCAGTTGTGCCGGAAATGGAGGAATGTTTCTTACCAACAATCTTAAATATTATGAAAAAGCTAAGGTTCTTAGAAGTTGGGGCCGAATGTCTAGCTTAATAGAAGATTCAGAAAATATAAAAAAAAGACTTGGTATTAGATTAAAAGGTTTTGATTATGATCGAAAATTTGTATTTTCAGAAATTGGGTATAATTTTGAACCGTCAGAAATTGGTGCCTCTTTTGGTTTAGAACAGCTTAAGAAATTTAGAAAATTTTCAAAAATTAGAGTTAGAAATTTTAATTGTCATTTCAATTTTTTCAAAAAATTAAATAAATATTTTATTGTTCCAAAGATAAATAAATATGTTAAGACAAATTTTTTAGCTTACCCAATAATTCTCAATAAAAAAATAAATTTTAATAGAAAAGAATTTCAAATATATCTAGAAGAAAATGGAATTCAAACGCGACCAATTTTTTCAGGAAACATATTAAGACATCCAGCTTTCCATTCATTAATATCAAGAAAAAATAAATTAAATGAATTTAAAAATTCTGATTTTATTATGAAAAATGGTCTTCTTATTGGATGTCATCAAGGACTTTCTCTAAAAGATATTTCATATATACACTCTACTATTGTAAAATTTAAAAAATTAAAATTATGAATCTTTCAGATTACGTTTTAAAATTTCTTAAGCAGAAGAAGATCAAAGAAGTTTTCTTGATTACTGGTGGAGCAATTTCTTTTATGATTGATAGTTTTTCAAGAACCAAAGGCATTAAATATGTTTGTGTTGGACATGAACAAGCAGCAGCAATGATGGCTGACTCTTATTCAAGAATAGGACCAAATTTATCTTGTACGATGGTTACATCTGGTCCAGGAGCAACAAATTTGATTACTGGTATTGCGTGTTCTTGGTTTGATTCTATACCAGCTTTGCATATTACAGGACAAGTAAATAGTTATGAAAAACAAGGTGCACAAAAAGGCACAAAAAATACAAGACAGATAGGATTTCAAGAAACAGATATTGTATCTATATCTAAACCAATTACAAAATTTTCTTATCAATTAAAGAACCCAAATGAAATCAGGTACGTTTTAGAAAAGGCTTGCTATCTTGCAAAAAGCGGAAGACCTGGTCCTGTTCTCATTGACATACCTATGAATTTTCAAAAAGTGAAAATAAAAGAAAAAAAATTGAAAAGATTTAAAATTCCAAAAAAAAATTCTGATAATTTGTTATTAAAACAAAATATAAAAAAGATTGTCAATTCACTTAAAAATTCTTCTCGCCCTGTCGTTTTGTTAGGTGGAGGAATTAAAATCTCTAAAACTCAAAGTAAAATCCGCACGTTTCTTAATAAGTTAAATATACCTGTAGTAACTACATGGAGTGGAGTAGATCTAATTGACCATGACTATATTAATTATATCGGAAATATTGGTGTTTATGGCTCAAGGGCTGCTAATTTTGCAGTTCAGAATTCTGATTTTCTTTTAACTCTAGGAAGTCGCCTTGATACAAGAATTACTGGTGGTGCACCAAATACCTTTGCAAGAAATGCTAAGGTTATTTCAGTAGATATTGATAAAAATGAATTATCAAAAAAAAGAGGTTTAAATCTATATTTAAAGATTAACTCCAACCTTGTCGAATTTTTTGAAGTTTTTAATAAAGTAAATTTTACTTATGAAAATAAAAATTGGTTAATTAGATGTTCAAATTGGAAAAAAAAATATCCAATTGTTAAAAAAGAATATTATTCACAAAAAAAATATGTAAACCCTTATGTATTTATTAGTGAACTTTCAAAAATTTTAAATAATAAATCTATTATAATAGCAGATGATGGAGGTCATTTAACATGGACAATTCAGGCTTTTAAAGTAAAAAATGGTCAAAAACTATTTTCCGCATTTGGAAATTCTCCAATGGGTTATGCATTTCCTGCTAGTATCGGTGCATCAATTGCTAATGGTAAAAGCAAAGTAATTTGTATTGATGGAGATGGTAGTATTCAGATGAACATTCAAGAATTACAAACTGTGGTTAATAATAAACTGCCAATTAAGATAATAGTGATGAACAATAATGGTTATGGAATTATTAAACAATTTCAAGAGCTATATTTGAATAAAAGATATGAAGCCACAACTCCAAAAACTGGTGTTGTTAACCCTAATTTTAAAGCCGTATCTAGAGCATACGGGATAAATTACTCTTTAATATCAAATCATAAAAATTTGAAAAAAAAATTAATTAAATCTATCAAAAGTAGAGATCCTGAATTCATTGAGGTTTTATTAAAACCTGATCAGAAAATAGTTCCCAAGCTTCAATTTGGAAATCCTATAGAAGATCTCTCTCCGTTATTATCTAGAAAAGAGTTTAACAAGAATATGATGATTAAAACTATAAAGAAAAGTAGAAAAATTTTAGAAGCTAACTAGAGGATGACAGATAATATTTCATATAATGATTACTCTAAAAGTGTAACAAGTTTCTTTAAATTTTTAAAAAATAGTAAGAGTTATAAAGAGCTCACATTAAGATCAATTAAAGTTGAAAATAAAGATGATTTCTTATTGGTTCCAATCAGTAAAATTCATTTAAATGATACTAATGTTATAAAAAAACTCTGTAAGTGGAGAAATAAAAACTCAAATTTTTTCATTGAAAAAAATAAAACAAATTTTAATAGAACTAAAAAATGGATGAAAAATAATTTATTAGATGTTGAAGACAAAATTCTTTTTTTAGTAGTAAGAGATGGAGGACATTTAATAGGTCATATAGGCTTAGCTAATTGTTTAAACAAAAAAATGCGATTTGAAATTGATAACGTAATTAAAGGTGAAAAAGATGAAAACAAAGAGATATTTTCAGTAGTATTACAAGAACTAATTAGATGGGCAAGTCAAGTATTTTATGTAAATAGTTTTTTCTTAAGAGTGTTAAATACCAATAATAGGGCAATTAATTTTTACAAAAAAAATAATTTTAAAATCATTAATAACAAAAGTAATAATAAGAAAAGTAAAGAGCCATATGTAGTAATGAGTTACAAAGAAAGACAAAATGGAAATAAATTTATATTAACTGCTGGACCTTCAATTTCTCAAAAAGAAGTTTCTTACGTTAACGATGCCGTCAGCAAAGGATGGAATAACAAAGCTAATGATTACATAAAAAAGTTAGAAAAAAAATTTTGTAAATATCTAAATTGTAAATATGCAATTCCTACATCTAGTTGCACTGGTGCAATGCATATTGCATTGATGGCATTGGGTATAAAAAAAGGTGATGAAGTTATCCTTCCGAATATAACCTGGGTTGCAACAGCTAATGCAATAGCTTATGTAGGTGCAACACCAATATTTGCGGATATCGATTTAAAAGATTGGGGTATTGATGCTAATAAAATTAAAAAACTGATTACAAAAAAAACTAAAGCAATTATGCCAGTACATTTGTATGGTCAACCATGTAATATGGAAAAAATTATTAAGATTGCAAAAAAATATAATTTATATGTCATCGAAGATGCGGCGCCTGCAATAGGTGCTAAATTTAAAAATAAAAAATGCGGTACATTTGGTGATTTTGGAGCTTTTAGCTTTCAGGGAGCGAAATTACTCGTCTCTGGCGAGGGGGGTATGTTGGTTACAAACAATAAAAAATTATATTTAAAGGCACTAAAAATTTCTAATCAAGGACGAAATTATAAAAAAACTTTTTTTATTGATAACTTGGGCGTCAAATATAAAATGTCTAACATCCAAGCTGCATTAGCTTTAGGTCAGTTAGAAAGAATAGATGCATTGATAGCTTTAAAAAGAAGAATTTTTGGATGGTATAATAAATATCTAAATAATTTAAAGAGTGTGTCTCTTAATCATGAAACACAAAATACAAAAAGTATTTATTGGATGTCTAGTATAATTCTAAATAAAAAAGCAAAAATCAAAAGAGATGAACTTATGAAGATTTTGTTAAAAAATAAGATAGACAGTAGACCTGTTTTTCCAGAGTTAAGTAGTTTTAAGTATTGGAATAAAAAGAATGTAAGTTCTCTAAAAAATTCTAAATATTTATCCTCAAGTGCAATTAATCTTCCAAGTGGTGTTTGTTTGAAAGAGGATCAAATTAAAAAAGTTTGTAAAATAATAAAAGCTAACTTGAGGTAAACATTGACGAAAAATATTCATTTAAGATTAGAGAATAAAATTATAATGAAATTTTAATTTAAATACTTGGTGTAAATTTTGATGAACCCGGCACAAATCCTTCTGAGTCAATATCAATATATCTTGAAATTATAGTTCTTCTAATTAGATTTGATTTACCTTGTACTGAACTATGAACACAATTCATATTCATAAAAACAACATCACCTCTGGTACATTTAATAATTTGTTTTTTAAAGTTTTTTAATTCCTTGCTTTCTATTTTCAAATATTCAGAAGAATTATGATTGGTTCTCTTGTTCAACTTTATATTAAATCGTTTTTTATGACTGGATACACATAATTTCATTGATCCTAAAGTTTGATCTACTTTATTTAGTGGAGCCCAAATTGTTATACCTCTATCATAATTTAGGTTTCTTTTATTTGAGTGCATAAAATCTTGATGCCATGGTAGTAAATGGTTGTTTTTAATTGGTAGATCCAATCTCATTGTTCTAAAAAAATTTAAAATTTTTGTCTCATTAATATTTAAAATTTTTGATATTAGATGAATAATTTTTTTTGATGAAAGTATTGATTGTAAATATGAAGAAATCTGAATTGAATCATATATTGCGCCAGCAACTTTAGGTTTATTTTTTTTTAATTTAGAAAAAAGATTGGTAAAATTTAATGTGTTTAAATCCTTCATATTTTTAAATCTTTTATCTTTTGAAATTGACAGGATTATATTTTTTAAAGTTTGATCAATTTTATCCAATTCTTTATTTGAAAAAAAATTTTTAACTATTACAAAGCCTTTAGTCTCATATTTTTGAATTATCTTGTTAATATTTAGTTTACTATAAGATGTAAAAGTCATGATTCTTTTTTATTTTTAAAACTTAAAAATTAATTTTTTCTTTAACATTCACCTCAGTATCTTTTTTTAATTGATTATGAATAGAAGAAATATACTCCCCCATAAAACCTAATACCAAAAGTTGTAATCCAGAAAATATTAAAATTGATATTAACAATGTGGGCATACCTTTTTCCAAATCATTTTGGAATAAAAGATTATGAAAAAACGAGTAAAAACCATAAATTATTGAAAATATTGATACAAACATCCCAGTGTACAATATAAATCTAAAGGGTGCATCACTAGCTGATATTAAACCTTTCATCGCCGAACTTATGTAGTCTTTTATAAATTCTTTTGATTTACCAATTTTTCTTTTTTTCCATTTATAATTAATGGATTTATAATTATCACTAAATTCGAATGCTAAGGTTCTAATAAATGGAAAATTATCCCTTATAGATATCATCTTATTGATAATTTTTCTATCAACCAATTGAAAATCTGAGACATTTAACGGAATATTATTTTTTGAAAACTTTCTAAGTAAAATGTAAAAAAAATTTCTTACAGATTTCATTAGAAAAAATTCTTCTCGCTCTGTCCTACAACCCACCACAAAATCAGCACCTTCATTCCATTTCTTAATTAATTCAGGTATCATTTCAGGCGGGTCTTGCATGTCGACAGGATAAAACAACAAAACAGCATCTCCAGAACTATTTTTAATACCGTTAAATGTTGACTTAACTGAACCGTAATTTTTTGCATTTAAAATAATTTTTATTTTTTTATTATTTTGAGCAATTTCTCTTAAGATTTTAATAGTATTTTCATTTGAGTTATTGTCACAAATTATATGCTCATAATCATAATGACTTAATTCATTATCAAATATTTTTTTGATTTCTTTTGTACAGTCATATAAACCTTTATCTTCATTAAAGCATGGTGTTATGATTGATATCTTTTTCATAGGCTAATACTATATCTTATTTTAAATTTAAAAGCCTTAAGAAAAAATTCTTTAGTATTCTGTCTGTATTCGTTACTTTGCGAAAAGGTATTTGCTAATAAAATTTTAAAACTGGTTAGCTTACTTTATAATGGTGCCCCCGCACGGATTCGAACCGCGGACCTATTGATTACAAATCAATTGCTCTACCAGCTGAGCTACAAGGGCATGCGCAATAACTAATAATAAT
>MDSZ01203578.1_pt1 | contig 11857 bp, 10 predicted proteins | sample 811201 | NCBI WGS metagenome assembly MDSZ01 (sample SAMN05326647, study PRJNA326480) | marine metagenome | isolation source: seawater | place: Indian Ocean: North | collected 2010 | reverse complement strand
TTAGTCATGCAATTACGGTAACTGCAAGTGATGCAGTATGTAACAATTTATTCCATCAAGCGACCCAATTCTACAAGGGAAAAGGCCAGCGCATAGCAACAGCTGCACTACCCGTATTCCATCAAGTACACCAGGATAAAAACAACAAGTTCGATAAGATCTTGGTACCCATTACCGACGGTAAGAAGACCTTGCAGGTAACATCTGTATTACAAGAAGTCATCGACACAGAAGGACAATCCCTCATCACAGATATCGAAAAAGGCATTTCCATAGCCATTATCGATGATGAGTGGAAAGAGCATTTGCGGGCGATGGACGACCTTCGTCAGAGTGTTCAGGGAGCCGTTTATGAACAAAAGGATCCGCTGCTCATTTACAAGTTCGAATCTTTTGAGTTGTTCAAGTCTTTGGTGGCACGAATCAACCAAGAAATTGTTGGGTTCTTATACCGTGGTGGATTGCCCGCTTCTGACCCTGGCCAAATGCGCCAGGCTCCCGCAGCACCAGTGAAGCAACCTAAATTACAAGAAAGCCACCCTAGTTTGGATTCGCCAGTGGAGGCAGATACTGCTAGTACTCGTGGTGCAGCGCCGGCTGCACCGAGACCGGTAAAAATGGCTCCTGTGGTAAAGGAAGGAAAAACTTACGGCCGCAATGATGTGGTAACGGTTCGCAACATGCAGACCGGTGAGGTAAAGAATATCAAATACAAAAAAGCCCTCCCGTTGCTTGCGCAAGGTTGGGTCATTGAAGACTAAGGCATGTTCTGGAACATGATCACACGTTTGTTATTGCGTAATCGTCTCGCTTGGTTGCTGACCATTGGCTTGGTGACGGCATTCATGGCCTATCAAGGCACCTCTGTGGAGATGGATTATGGATTTGCCAAATTGATGCCAGATTCTGACTCCGTTTCGCTAGAGTACGACCAATTAGTGGAGGAGTTCGGTCAAGTATCCAACACAATCGTTATTGCCATGGAAGACCCCGACTTTTTCAAGCGAGACCATTTAGAGCAGTGGACGGGTTTGATGTCCGATCTTAGGAAAATCGATGGTATTGAGTTTGTCCAGAGCTTGACGGAGGCCTACGGCTTGGTGGTGGATAGTGTCACTGAGAAATTGGCCCCAGATACCTTATTCCAGGCACTTCCAGCCAATGGCGAAGAGGAAATTGCCCTCGAAGCTAGAGTGAAAAGCTGGCCGTTTTACAAGGGTGGATTATACCAAGGCGATACCTATATGGCCGTAGTTCGAATCGATGAAGCTAGACTCTATAATAAGCAGATCGTACCTATAGTCGAGGGGGCTATGGATGTTATTTTTACTTGGGAAGAAACTTCAGGTCGCGACCTTCATATGTCGGGTCTTCCTTGGCTGCGCATCGCCAATGCAAGCAAGCTGGAAGTAGAGATATATAAGACGGTAGCTTTAACCTTATTGGTGACAGTGATCATTTTCTTCCTTTTCCTGAAGAGTTTCCGTGCTACAGCAATAAGTTTGTTAATCGTTATGCTTGGTGCCGTTTGGGGATTTGGGATTATGGGCTTGTTTGGATTCAACATTACCCTGCTGTCTTCCCTAGTACCGCCTCTCATTATTGTTATAGGGGTGCCTAATTGTATCTACCTTATCAACAAATACCATCAGGAGTACAAGAAGCACGGTAAGCAAATAAAAGCCATCCAACGTGTTGTTTCCAAGGTGGGATACATTGCCTTTATTACCAATACGACTACCGCACTTGGCTTTGCGGCCTTCACTTTGACAAGTAGCGAGAATTTGGTCGATTTTGGGGTCATAAGTTCGCTTAGCATTATGGGTGTGTTTCTACTATCTATCATTTTGGTGCCCATCATTTATAGTTACGTAAGCCCACCAAAAGAGCGCCATCTCAATCACTTTGATGTGGGCTGGTTGGTGAACTTCTTGGATTTCTTAGACAACGCAGTAGAAAACCACCGCAAGAAGGTATACCTCATAACTTCTATTGCAGTTATTACTGCGGCCTATGGAATGTCAAAGATTGAAACTGCCGGAAACATCACGGCCGACTTTAATAAAAACAACCCCATATACAAAGATGTGAAGTACTTTGAACGCAAATTCGGAGGTGTCGTTCCAATGGATATTGTTATTGACACTAAGCGTGAAGGAGGAATGGAGCGTTTGACTAACCTTCGTCGTGTCGAACAACTTCAGGACAGCCTGGAGTTAATGCCTGAGCTGAGTCGACCTTTGAGCATTGTTGACTTTGTGAAGTTTGCGAAGCAAGGAGTCTTGTTTGGCAACCCCGATATGTATTCATTACCTTCGAGATCTGAGCAGCAATGGTTGCTCACCTATTTGCCCCGTGGATTAAAAGATGAAACGGGATTAGCTAAATCACTAGTGACTGCCAACGGCCAGAAAGCAAGAATCTCTGTTCAGATGGCAGATTTAACCACTCCACAGATGAGGGTTCTAACGGATAAGGTGAAAATATTGGTTGATGAGGTCTTCCCAGGAGAGAACTATGAGGTAAATATTACAGGTGCTTCGATTAAATTCATTAGATCCACGACCTACCTCATCAACAACCTGATCCTTTCTTTGGCCCTCGCAGTAGTAGCCATCTCGATCATCATGGCACTGTTGTTCATGAGCGGAAGAATGGTCTTGATTTCCATGATCCCAAACCTCATTCCTATGCTCATTACCGCAGGTATCATGGGGCATACGGGCATACCTTTGAAACCATCAACCATCTTGGTTTTTAGTATTGCCTTTGGTATTTCCGTAGATGATAGTCTGCACTTCTTGGCGAAATACCGTCAAGAATTGAAATCAAACGGTTGGAATATAAAGTGGGCCGTGAAGAGCTCCATTTTGGAAACTGGCTTAAGCATGTTCTATACCTCTGTAGTGTTATTCTGTGGCTTCTCCGTTTTCATGACGTCGAGTTTTGCGGGTAATCAAAGTCTGGGACTGTTAACCTCGATTACCCTTTTTGTAGCTATGTTGAGCAATCTTCTTCTGTTGCCTTCGTTCTTAATGACGATGGAAAAATGGGTCACCAAGAAGGATTTAAGCGAGAACATTATCGATATTTATGATCCAGAGGTAGATCCAGACGAATAAGAAAGCTAGAATTATGAAGGGCATTATTCTTGCCGGCGGGTCCGGCACCAGATTACATCCATTGACCATGGCGGTGAGTAAACAACTCATGCCAGTCTACGACAAGCCCATGATTTATTACCCGTTGAGCACGTTGATGCAAGCGGGTATTCACGAGATCCTCATCATTACGACTCCACAAGACGCACCCTTGTTCCAAAAGTTGTTGGGCGACGGATCTCAGCTAGGGTGTCGCTTCGAATACAAGGTTCAGGAACGTCCGGAAGGATTGGCTCAAGCCTTCATTTTAGGTGAGGAGTTTACAGGAGAGGATAGTGTGGCGCTAATACTGGGCGATAATATTTTCTACGGTTCGTCCATGGCGAACATATTGAAAGCGAGTAAAGACCCTGACGGCGGTGTGGTATTTGCCTATCGGGTGAGCGATCCGGAGCGCTATGGGGTGGTAGAATTTGATCAACACATGAAAGCCCTGAGTATAGAGGAAAAGCCAGCGGAGCCCAAGAGCGATTATGCTGTTCCGGGATTGTATTTCTACGACAATAGAGTGGTGGACATTGCCAAGAATTTGAAGCCAAGTCCTCGAGGTGAGTTGGAAATCACTGATGTGAACAAGATTTACCTCGATATGGGGGCCTTAGAAGTGGGAGTTTTGGACCGTGGAACGGCGTGGTTAGATACAGGAACTTTTGCCAGTCTGCAGCAAGCGGGTCAGTTCGTGGAGGTCATTGAAGAGCGTCAAGGATTGAAGGTAGGTTGTATTGAAGAGGTTGCTTTCGAGCAGGGTTTTATTGATGCTGCACAGCTCGAACAATTGGCCCAACCTCTCGTTAAGAGTGGGTACGGAGAATACCTGTTAAAACTCTTGCGATAAATGAAAGACCTTGCCGCCTTACAAGCCTTATTCCAAGAAGAAATAGATGCCTTACAATTAGGATTAGCGCCCGAGAAGCTGTACGATCCTATGCATTACATCATGAACCTTGGTGGGAAGCGATTGCGTCCTGTTTTGGCGTTGATGGGGGCGGGTTTGTACGGAGATCCTTCGAAGGCCATGCCTCAAGCGATGGCCATTGAGCTTTTCCACAACTTTTCGCTCATTCACGACGATATTATGGATGCTGCTCCGTTGCGACGTGGTCAGGATACGGTACACATGAAGTGGGACGATAATATCGGAATCCTAAGCGGAGATGGTATGCTCGTCAAGGCGTACCAATATGTGGCGCAATGTTCGCAGAAATTGTTACCCGAGGTGTTGGCGACGTTCTCTAAGACAGCTTTGGAGGTCTGCGAGGGCCAGCAGATGGACATGGATTTTGAAACCATGGACCAAGTGCCTTTGGATATGTATATCAATATGATCCAATTCAAGACTTCGGTCTTGCTGGGTTGCGCGATGAAAATTGGTGCGCTCGTAGGCGGTGCCACAGAGGAGGATGCTGAGGCATTGTATGAATTTGCACTGTTGTTAGGAACTTCGTTCCAGATTAAAGACGATTATCTCGATGTCTACGGCGATCCAGAGAAATTTGGAAAGCAAGTAGGCGGTGATATTTTGAGCAATAAGAAGACCTTGTTGTGGATCGAGGCAGAGAAACGCGCGGCCCTGCAGCGCATCGACTTTTCTGAATATGCTGCAATGCCGCCCAACGAGGACAAGGTAGAGTCTTTCCAAGAGTTGTTCAAAATTTTGGATGTGGATGCCTTTGCCAAAAGCGAGATAGACCGCTACTACCAGCTGTCTCTTGAAGCCTTGGATAAGGTCTCCTTGGACGCACAAACCTTGGCGCCGTTGAAAGAATTTGCCCAATGGTTGCATAGACGTGAATCTTAATTGATTCCCCCATCTTTTCGGATTATTTTTGCCCCTTGTAAACACACACTTTCATGAATGTATTGGTTTTAGGCTCGGGAGGTCGCGAGCACGCATTATCTCATAAGATTTCTCAAAGTCCAAAATTGGGCAAGTTGTTTGTCGCACCTGGAAATGCTGGAACGCATCAACTGGGCGAAAACGTCGCGATGAATATTGAAGATGCTGCTGAGGTGGGCGCCTTTGTGAAAGCCAATGCCATAGATATCGTAGTCATTGGTCCGGAAGCACCCTTAGTGGCTGGGGTCCATGATGGTTTGAAGGCCGATGCAGCGCTATCAAATCTTATCGTAGTAGGTCCACGCCAGGCGGCCGCAGAGCTCGAGGGCTCTAAAGATTTTGCGAAAGAGTTCATGATGCGTCACAACATTCCTACCGCAGCCTACCAAACCTTTACGAAGGATATGTTGGCGGAAGGCCAAGCTTTCTTGGAGACCTTGGATGCGCCTTTTGTATTGAAGGCCGACGGTCTCGCTGGAGGAAAGGGTGTGTTGATCATTGAAGAGCTTGATGAAGCTAAAGAAGAGCTCAAGAATATGTTAGTGGATGCTAAGTTTGGCGATGCCTCGTCACGCGTAGTAATTGAGGAGTTCCTTGCGGGTATCGAGTTCAGCATATTTGCGTTGACGGACGGTCAAGGCGGATATGTGATCTTACCGGAGGCGAAAGATTACAAAAGAATAGGTGAAGGAGATACAGGATTGAATACCGGTGGTATGGGAGCCGTAAGCCCTGTGCCGTTCTTTGATGCTGCACTTCGCGAGCATGCTGTCAAGGAAATTATTGAGCCGACGATTAAAGGATTAGTCAAAGACAACCTTCCGTACCAAGGGTTTGTATTCTTTGGATTGATCAACACTTCTAAAGGACCCAAGGTTATTGAATACAATGTCCGCATGGGCGATCCGGAAACGGAAGTTGTGATTCCACGCTTGGAGAGTGATCTTATTGATTTATTCGTAGCCATGAATGAAGGGACCTTGGACCAAGTAGATCTTCAAATAAACCCTCAAACCGCTGCGACAGTCATGTTAGTGGCCGGTGGATACCCCGAAGCCTATAAAAAAGGAGCTACGATTTCAGGTCTTCGTGATTTTGAAGCCACGACGGTATACCACGCCGGTACCAAGGGTACGGATGAAGTGGTGACGAACGGAGGACGTGTGATGGCCTTTACGAGCATTGGTGCTGATAAGGATGAAGCTTTGGCTAAGAGTTATGCTTCTATCGCTGAGGTGAGTTTTGAGGGGATGAACTTCCGCAAGGATATTGGATTTGATTTGTAACTAGGGTACCAGCGGAGCGAGACCCTTAAATATCCAAAAACAAAAAGCCCCGGCTCAGGCCGGGGCTTTTCATTAGAAGTCTTAGCTATTAAGTTTCGCCGTTTGCTTTGTGTTTTCTCATTTGGAGAATCCAGTAAATTAAACCACCGCTGATGGTGAGCATGAATAGCATATTCACAGTATCACCAGCGAAAGGAAGTATTTTGAATGTTGCTTGGAAAATATCACCAAGGCCCTCAAAGAAATTTCTTAACATAGCAGAGCGTTTAGAGTCGCTAAAATAAAACAAAAAAGCCGATGCTTCTTAGCTATTTCAGAAAGATTGACGCCTACTCCGCAATCCGCGTTTTTACCGCGGCCATAGTCGCATTTGCAGTGCATTGGTCAACTGGAATAGAGTCTTGGCAAGACGTGGTAATGAGCTTTGGACTGGGTGCGCTCTGGCTTTGGTTGTCCTGGACATTGTTGCGCGACCGCTGGGTCATTAAGGCTAGTGCTTTACGGTTTATGACCTATTTACTGTTGGCGTTATATTGGAGCGTCGAATTCGAGATAAGTACACTACTGTTTTATACGTTAGTGGTAGAACTGAATTGGTACCTCGCTGAACGTTATAAAAGAAAAGATTCGGTGCTTTCGGTGTTGCACAGCGGCACATTAACAGCGTTATCCTCCCTTTGGCTCTCTCAAGAAGCGCTGTATTATGTGGGTACGGTGCTTATGATTTGGCTAGTGACTGCGGGAGTAAAGGTTAAAACGATACTGCAATGGCTATTGGCTTGGTTCATGGTCATCGTTCCGTTGACATATTTCTTGGCTCGAGAAGAGTTTAATAGTCAATCATACTCTAATGTACCTTTAGGTTGGTGGTCCTTGCTTATGGTGTTGTCCATTGTGGCAATAGGTCAATGGGTTCAATCGTACCTAAAGGCAAATCAAAAGAATAAATCACGTTCTATTGTGGCGGGTTTATTCGTGGCTGGTGGAGGATCGCTCGGCTGGTGGCTGGGCTCTTATTTTGGCACGGCTATTTGCATTATGGGTTTGAGTTATCATTTGGCCAATAGCTTACGTTATTTTAAGCGCGAACGATTGGCTGAGGTGCTCTTCTACTTGGTACTTACCTTTGTTCTAGTCTCGCACTACGACGTGATTCCCTGGTAAATGAGTTCATCATCTTCCATTTTAGTGGTTCGATTGTCCGCCATCGGTGATTTGGTATTGGTGGCGCCTGTGGTGGCCCAATTACATCATGAAGGCTACAAAGTTTCTTTGTTGTGCAAGGATGCCTACCGCTCGGTAGCCTTGTGTTTGCCAGGCGTGGCGGAGATATTTTCCTGGGAGAAGGATCGAGTAAAACTTGCAGAACAAGGGTCCAATTTTACGGTCGTTTTAGACTTACAGGGGACCGCGAAATCAAAGCGATGGACACGTGGATTGAAGGTGAAGGTGATGACCTACAAGAAGCCGTATTTTCGTCGTATGCTGTTGCTGGCATTTGGCCAAAGGTTTGCCCTTGAGCCTGTGGTATCGCGATATTTTAAGGCCGCGCAGCCTCTGCTGAAGAATGGGGTGGAGGCACCGGCGGAATTGATCCTGCCAAAAACAACATTAATCTTGCCGGAAGAACCCTATATCGCAATGGTCATCGGAGGGACCCATGCTGGGAAGCGATTGAATTACGACCAGTGGCGTTCGGCCATTCGCGAGCTGCTGAAATTGGGATTGCCCATCGCCTTGGTTGGCGGACCAGAAGAAGCGGGTATCGGGGAGAGCTTGGAGCAGCCTTTGGGTTCTGGGGTGTCTAATTATTGCGGAACCACCACCATCGTAGAAGGTATGGTAGTCGTGAAAGAGGCGGCCTTGGTGATCAGTGGAGATACTGGTTTCATGCATGCAGCAGCAAATTTCAAGCGTCCGCTCATCAGTCTCTGGGGCGCCACTCATCCAAGCTTAGGCTTTGCGCCATGGCCTTATTACTCGGCCCAATTCCAAATCATTGCCAAAGGACGTTCCCCCATAAGTAAGCACGGAAAAGTGCGGTGGTGGCAGCGCAATCCAATGAAAAAATTCCCGGTAGAGGAAATTGCCCTTATTGCTGAGCAGATGCTGAGGGATAGAACAACGCTTTGAGCTCTGTAGCATCGCTAGGGTCCATTTTTCCTGCGATGATTAGTGCTAACTGACGTCTGCGCAACGCCGCTGCATAGCGCTCTTTTTCAAAGTCTGTTTCTGGCGAAATACTTGGGATTTTAACAGGTCTTCCCAACCCATCGACGGCCACAAAAGTGAATATGCCCTCGTTCGCTTTGACACGAGGCTCGCCCGGGCCTTTGGACTCCAAGTACACATCTGCAATGACTTCCATAGATGAAGAAAAAGCGCGGCTAACCTTTGCCTCTATGGTCACAATAGCGCCATGAGGAATAGGGTTTTTAAAAGCCACATTATTGATGGTAGAGGTCACCACAGTTTCCTTACAATGACGGTGCGCTGCAATGGCGCAACAGCGGTCCATCCAGCTAAGCAACTGTCCTCCGAAAAGGTTGTTCAACGTATTTGTATCATTCGGAAGGACGATTTGCGTCATCACCGAAAGACTATCCTTAGGAGTTTTTCCTTGTGCCATGAGGGTCTAATTTTTACACTAAATAGGTAGGGGATGCCATTTAGTAGGCGTAAATCCAAGCATGCTGGTTGATGCTGCTCTGGATTTGGGCGAGATCTTGCTTCGCTGCCTCTCTTGAGAGGTAATTTCCAAGGCCCACCTTCAACAGAGATCCAGGTAGAATATTTACATCCATTCCATCGGCTTTTAGTTCATCAGCTAATGTGCTTGCATTGTCCTCAATCTTAAAAGCTCCTACTACGATGCAGTACTTCTTTGTAGCCGTGGCTTTGCGCACTACTGTAGGTGTTTGCACTTGTGTATTCACCACTGTCTCAACTTCTTCCTCGATAGGAGAATCTAAAGTTCTGGGGGCAGTAGGCTGACGATCCCTGTGGTCCAATTCTATAATACGCCCGGGGGCAAACCATCCCGCCATCTCCGTGCGAAGGTTGCTCTGGTACACTCCCAAAGTAACCAACGCTGTGATGGCAGCGGCAACGGCTGCTTTACGCCATGCTTTCAAGCCCTCTGAACGCTGCTCGGTTACCATCTTCAAGCTCGCAGCTACTTTCGACTCCAACGCACTTGGTTCATTCAACGCGTGCAACATCACTGTCGAGAATCCAAATGAATAGTGGTCGAACTGGTTGTTCTTCTCTGCAACAAAAGTGCCGTTCTTTCTGAAAGAACCCAACCCTTGCAACAACAAGATACTGCCTGAATCTAATGTGCTCTGCCACTGGTTCACCTTGCGGGCTATCCAGCTCTCTGCCATTTCCATGGAGCAACGCATTTGCTTCATTACCGCTGGCAACAACGAGTTTTCGGTGGTGGTATTAGAGGGGGTGAATCCGACATACTTTCCTCTCGGAAAAGCTGTATTGGTTATAGCATCCCAACGGGCCGGTTTTTCCATCAGGTAGAACGCACCCCATGAAGGGATTTGCACGCGTCCGCGCTCTGAAAGTCGTTGTATGATGATGGATTCAATTTGCATTACTTACAAAGTTGCAAAAAGTGTGGTAAAGTCCTTTTTATTAACTCGCGTAATGGATGTAGTTTTTATACACAACCTGTTAATAACCCTGCGCCATGAAACCCATATTGTGCCTGCATTTCGTCTGCTCCACGACAAACGCAAAGAAGAAGCAATGGATTGCCTCCTTACCGCTTGAATTCTTAACTCTTAAAAATCAATTTGAAAAGGCTTTGCTCACTGACTTTTCTGTCGCAGGACAAACATGCCCATAAGCGAGGGGCCTGTTGCTTGATTGCCGACGAGATAACCAGCGCGGAAGTGCGTTGGGAGGACTTTGCACCGCGTTTTCATCCGGTGTGGTGAAAAAATGACGCGATTTTAGGTGCAGGTGAGGTGTTAGAGGCAGATATTTTGAGTTTATTTCCGCACGGAAAGAAGGTAAAATTGGACCATATTTCCTTCCGATTAAATCAATAGAAAGCCAGTATTTACAATGGTTTGAATACGCTTATGGAATTGGGCCACATAGAACGCGTAGGGGTGCGAACCTATTGTCGGAAAACTGTACATTAATGTGATTTACAAGTTCAGTTTTGTTCTACATTTGCTATGAAAACCTATCAATCACACAGACAAAATGTCGAGCCAGTACCAAGGCCTCATCGATGCATTTGTTGCAAAGGTCGAAGCCGCCAACCCAAACGAGCCTGAATTTATGCAGGCGGTACAGGAAGTTGCAGAATCTGTAATTCCCTTCATCGAAAACAATCCAAAGTACACGGGAAAAAGTTTACTCGAGCGTATCGTGGAGCCGGAACGCACCATAATGTTCCGTGTGCCATGGACCGACGACGCAGGTAATGTGCACGTCAACAAAGGTTACCGCGTGGAATTCAACAGCGCTATCGGCCCCTATAAAGGTGGCTTGCGTTTCCACCCGACGGTAAACTTGAGCGTGTTGAAATTCTTGGGCTTCGAGCAAATCTTTAAAAACGCCTTGACCACTTTGCCAATGGGCGGTGGTAAGGGTGGATCTAACTTTGATCCCAAAGGTAAGTCGGATGCTGAAGTAATGCGTTTCTGCCAGAGCTTCATGACCGAATTGTCTCGCCACATTGGCGCGGACACTGACGTTCCTGCCGGTGATATTGGTGTGGGCGCACGTGAGATCGGATTTATGTTCGGACAGTACAAGCGTATTCGCAACGAGTTCACGGGCGTATTGACCGGAAAGAGCTTGTCGTGGGGTGGTTCCTTGATCCGCCCAGAGGCGACCGGTTACGGAACGGTATACTTTACTCGTGAAATGTTGGCCACTAAGGGCGAGAGCTTTAGCGGTAAGCGCGCAGTGATCTCCGGTTCAGGTAATGTAGCCCAATTCGCTGCTGAGAAAGCCATGGAACTCGGAGCTTCTGTTTTGACGATGAGTGATTCCTCCGGGCACATCGTATGTGAGGGAGGAATGAGCCGTGAGCAATTGGATTTTGTGATGGAGCTTAAGAACGTACGTCGTGGACGTGTTTCTGAGGCTGCTGATACATTTTCAAACATCACTTTCCACAAAGGCACGCCATGGGGGGTGAAGTGTGATGTTGCCCTGCCGTGTGCGACTCAAAACGAATTGAAGGGCGACGATGCTCAGAAATTGGTGGCAAATGGAGTGATTGCGCTTGGCGAAGGTGCGAACATGCCTTGTACTCCAGAGGCGGTCGAGCACTTCCAAAGCAATGGCGTGTTGTTCTCACCAGGCAAGGCGTCAAACGCGGGTGGTGTAGCTACTTCAGGTCTGGAGATGAGTCAGAACAGCCTTCGCATGAGCTGGACTCGTGAAGAGGTAGACGGTCACTTGGGCCGAATTATGACAGATATCCATGCTGCATGTGTGAAATATGGAACCAAAGAAGACGGTTCTGTGGATTATGTGCAAGGCGCAAACATCGCAGGTTTTGTGAAGGTGGCGGATGCCATGCTAGATCAAGGTGT
>MDSZ01186330.1_pt1 | contig 11858 bp, 9 predicted proteins | sample 811201 | NCBI WGS metagenome assembly MDSZ01 (sample SAMN05326647, study PRJNA326480) | marine metagenome | isolation source: seawater | place: Indian Ocean: North | collected 2010 | reverse complement strand
TGATAATTATATTATTAATGGTACCAAGAATTGGGTTACAAATGGAATTAATTCTAATATAGTTTTAGTTTTTGCTGTAACCGAAAAAGGTATAGGTCATAAGGGGATATCTTGTTTTATAGTCGAGAAAGAATTTGAAGGTTTTGAATCTGGAAAAGCAGAAGATAAATTAGGCATTAGGGCATCAGATACATGTGAGCTTTATTTTGATAATGTGAAAGTTCCTTGTAAAAATCGAATTGGACAAGAGGGAGAAGGTTTTAAGATTGCTTTAGCTACATTAGATGGTGGGCGTATTGGAATTGCATCACAAGCTTTAGGTATAGCCAAAGCTTCTTTAGATGCTTCAATCAAATATTCAAATGAACGAGAGCAATTTGGGAAACCAATTTCAAATAATCAATCAATACAATTTAAAATTGCAGATATGGCTATGGAATTAGAATCTGCTAGATTATTAACATGGAAAGCTGCTTGGGCTAAAGATAATCATAAACATTTTAGTGCGCTTGCATCAATGGCGAAAGTATATGCATCTGAGGTAGCAATGCGTGCTTCAACTCAATGTGTGCAAATACATGGAGGGTATGGTTATATACAAGAAACTGGGGTTGAAAGATTAATGCGAGATGCAAAAATTACTCAAATTTATGAAGGAACATCAGAGATACAGAGAGTTGTTATTGCTAGGTCGTTATTATAGGTAAGGAGAATAAATGAAAATATTTAAAGAATTAAATACTAGAGGACATGAACAGATAGCATTTTTTAATGATCCTTATTCTGGTTTAAAAGGTATAGTTGCTATACATAATACAACACTAGGTCCTGCATTAGGTGGATGTAGAATGTGGAATTATAAATCTGAAGAAGAAGCAATTATTGATGTATTGAGATTATCTAAGGGTATGACTTATAAAGCTTCTATTGCTGGATTGAATTTAGGTGGAGGAAAAGCTGTAATTATAGGAAATCCTAAAAAAGATAAAACAGAGAAGTTATTTAGATCCTTTGGTCGTTTTGTAGAAGGATTAGGTGGTAGATATATTACAGCTGAAGATGTTGGCACAAATATTCATGATATGGAAAATGTTAAAATTGAGACTAGCTATGTAACAGGTATTGCAAAATCATTAGGTGGTAGTGGCGACCCTTCTCCAGTTACAGCTTTTGGAGTATATATGGGCATTAAAGCTAGTGTAAAAGAAAAATTTAAAAAAACTTCATTAAGTGGTTTAAAGATTTCTGTTCAAGGTCTTGGGCATGTAGGTACACATTTAGTTGAATTATTAAATAAGGATGGTGCTAATATATATGTAACTGATATAGATAATAAAAGAGTTGAAGATATTGTAGATAAATATGATTGCACATACGTTGCTCCAGATAAAATTATTAGTCAGAATGTCGATATCTATGCACCTTGTGCATTGGGTGCGACTATAAATAAGAATAGTATTCCTAAATTAAATTGTAAAATTATTGCAGGTGGCGCTAATAATGTTTTACAAGAGACTGAAAGAGATAGCAAATTATTAATTAAAGAAAATATTTTATATGCCCCAGATTATGTTATAAATGCGGGTGGATTAATTAATGTTGCAAATGAACTAGAAGGTTATGATAAAGAAAAAGCATTTAATCAGGCTGAAAAAATTTACGATACTTTAATGGGTGTGTTTAAAAGAGCTAAAAAAGAATCTATCTCTACAACCAAAGCTGCAGCATTACAGGCAGAAGATAGGATTAAAAAAATCTCTACTCTTAAATCATTTTATCTACCTTATAAAAAAACATTTAAAATTAGAAATGATTAGATCTTTTAGATATGAACAGACAAGAAAAAAGATTATCTAGATGTTTATCATTGCAAATTTATTATGCTTGGATTATGTCAGAAACACATCCAAAAGAAATTATCAATTATATTACTGATTCATTTGATTCAAAAGAACAGGTTTATCTTTTTGACCCAGATGATTCTGGTGATAAAAAATTAGTTATATCAGATACAATTAGTAATTATACGTATAAATTGATTACTTCTACTATTGAAAGGTGTGATGAGGTTGATCAATATATCATCGCCAAGTTAAAAAATTGGGATTTAAAAAGAATTGCTTTAATTGATAAACTAATATTAAGATTATCAATAACTGAAATGTTTTTTTTTGAAGAAATTCCACCTAAAGTTTCTATTGTAGAGGGTGTTGAAATTGCTAAAATATTTGGCAATAGTGATAGCAGTGCTTTTGTTAATGGAGTATTAGATTCAATTTATAATGATTTGGAAAATAGTAAGAAAGTAAATGTAAAATAATTATGTCATTTTTTAATAAAGTAATTACAACAGTATTTGGCAAGAAATCAGATAAAGATTTAAAAAAACTTAACCCATTCATTAATGAAATTAATGACGAGTATATTAAACTTGATAATCTTAGTAATGATGAGCTAAGAGATATTTTTGAAAACATTAAAGATAAGTTAGGTTCAACCATTCAGGATTACAAAGATAAATATGAAGGTTCTGATTTAGATAATGAATTAAAAAAAATTGAGCAAAAATTTTTAGATGACCATATGGTCAAAGTTTTTGCGATAGTTAAAGATGCTGCCCGGCGTTTAAAAGGCAAAAAATTTAAAGTAATGGGTACGGAAATGATTTGGGATATGGTCCATTATGATGTTCAGTTAGTTGGTGGTATAGTATTACATCAAGGTAAAATTTCTGAAATGAAAACTGGAGAAGGTAAAACTTTAGTTTCTACATTATCCATTGTTTTAAATGCTATTACGGGTAGGGGGGTGCATGTTGTAACTGTTAATGATTATTTAGCACAGAGAGATAGTGAATGGATGGGAGTATTATTTGATTTCTTAAACTTATCTGTTGGCTGTTTATTAGATAGAATGTCTCCTCAAGATCGAAAACAAGCATATGGTATGGATATTACTTATGGTACTAATAGTCAATTTGGTTTTGATTATTTAAGAGATAATATGGTTTCATCGATTGATTTAAAAGTACAAAGGAACCATTCATATGCGATTATCGATGAGGTAGATTCTGTTCTTATAGATGAGGCTAGGACTCCTTTAATTATTTCGGGTTCAGTTGATGCTCCTATTAATCAAGATTACAGTACTTGGCGAAACAAAATTGAGTCTTTAGTGAGGACTCAAAATAAAATGGTTAATGAATTAATTAGTGAAGCTGAAACCTTATTAGAGAAAGATAACAAAAAAGAAGCTGGTATAAAATTGTTGATTGCTCTAAAAGGAGCTCCTAAGAATAAAAGATTAATGCAAAGTTTTCAAGAAACAGGGATTAAACGATTAGTACATGATACAGAAAGCGAATATATCAGAGAGAAAAAAGTTTCTGAAATTGAGGAATCTCTTTATTTTGTAATTGATGAGAACTCAAGAGTTACAGATTTATCAGATAAGGGTAGAGAATATCTTTCATCTTCTAATCCAGAATATTTTGTTATTCCTGATTTAGGTGAAATTTATTATGAAATAGAAAAAACGGCTAAAATATCAAAAGAAGAAATAGCAAAGAAAAAACAAGAAGCTCAGACATTACATGGAGAAAGAAGTGAAAGAATCCATATTATTAACAAATTACTGCAGGCATTTTGTTTATATGAGAAAGATATTGAATATATTGTTCAAGATGGAAAAGTTCAAATTGTAGATGAGCATACTGGGAGGGTTTTACATGGGCGAAGATACTCTGATGGTTTGCATGAAGCAATTGAAATTAAAGAGAATGTTGTTGTAGGTAGAGAAAGTCAAACACATGCTACAATTACTATTCAAAATTATTTTAGAATGTATGATAAGTTAGCAGGAATGACTGGAACGGCTATGACTGAAGCACAAGAGTTTATGGAAATATATAAATTAGATGTTGTTGAAATTCCAACCAATGTTCCAATTCAAAGAAAAGATCATAATGACTATATTTTTAGATCAAAAAGAGAAAAATATGATGCTGTTGTAAACAAAGTAAAAGAATTATGTGAAAGAGGGCAGCCTGTTTTAGTTGGTACAACTTCAGTAGAAGAATCAGAGATTTTATCAAAAATGTTAAAAATATCAAAAGTTTCGCATAATGTTTTAAATGCTAAACAGCATCAAAGAGAGGCAGAAATTATTTCAAGAGCAGGTCAGAAAAGTGCCATTACAATATCAACTAATATGGCGGGTAGAGGCACAGATATAAAATTAGGTACTGAAGTTAAAGATCTGGGAGGTCTATTTATTTTAGGTACTGGAAGGCATGAATCTAGAAGAATTGATTTGCAGTTAAGAGGTCGAGCAGGTAGGCAAGGAGATGCAGGAGAATCCATTTTTTATTTAAGCTTAGAAGATGATTTAATGAGAATTTTTGGCTCTGATAGAATTGCATCAGTTATGGATAAATTAGGAATTGAGGATGGAGAAGTAATAACGCATTCTATGGTGACAAAGTCTGTTCAACGTGCACAGCAAAAATTAGAAACTAGAAATTTCAGTATCAGAAAACATGTTTTAGAATATGATATGGTTATGAATAGGCAGAGAGAAATTATTTATAGTAGAAGAAATTATTTCTTGAATGAGGAAATAATGGATGAATTAAATAATATTATAGATGAATTTGTTGAAGATAATGTTGATACCTTTACAAAAGGTTCTAATTCAATTGGTAATTGGGATTTTGAAGGAATGAGTAATGAGTTTTTAGAATCACTATCAATTGATATCAGCAATCTTAATAAAAACATAAAATCTATTGATTCGTTGAAAGAAAAAATTAAAAATAGTATTAATGAGGTTATAAACTATAAAATAGATTCTATTGGTTCAAAAATATTTGAAAATTTTGTTAAGTTTGTTTCCTTAACAGAAATTGACAAGAGATGGAGAGAGCATTTAAGTGCTATGGATCAAATGAGAGAAGGTATTAATTTAAGAGCATATGGTCAAAAGAATCCTCTTATTGAGTATAAAAAAGAAGGTTTCCTACTTTTTGAAGAAATGATGTTTTATATTAATAAAGAAATATTAAAAAATATTTTTAGAACTAATTTAACAAAAGTAGATGAATCTAAAATTATTGTTGAGAGCAATATCCCTAAAAACATTCAAATGTCTCACAATAAAATTTCAGGTTTAAATCTTCCATCTGCTCCCCCTCAAAAGCAAAGTCCTAAAATTAACACTCCTAGCTCTTCTATTAAGAAATATGGTAGAAATGATAAAATTACCATTTCAAATGGTAGTGAAACTAAAGTTATAAAGTTTAAGAAAGCTGAAAGTTTATTAAATCAAGGTTGGAGTATCATTGAATAAAAAAAATAAAAAATTTAGCACTAAATCCATTCACAAAGGTCAGAAACCAGAAAAATTATATGGTTCTGTATCTTTACCAATTTATTTGTCATCAACTTTTAAGCAAGAAGAATTTGGTGAATATGTTTATGATTATTCTAGAGCAGGTAACCCTACTAGGACCAGTTTAGAAGAAAATATTTCAGCATTAGAAGAAGGTAATGGAGCTGTTGCTTTTAGTTCAGGTATGGCTGCCATATCCTCTATAATCCATTTGTTATCTTCTAATGATGAGGTTATTTTTACTAGAAATGTATATGGAGGAACCTTTAGAATAATGGATAAAATATATAAAAATTTTTCCATTAAATCTCACTGGGTGAATACAACTAATATAGACCAAATAGAAAAGGTAATAAATAAAAAAACAAAAATTGTTTTTATTGAAACTCCTACTAATCCGATGATGGAAATTTCAGATATTAGAGAAATTTCAAAATTATGTAATAAATATAATTGCCTACTAGTAGTAGATAATACATTTATGTCTCCATATAATCAAAGACCGTTAACTTTAGGAGCTGATATTGTTATGCATAGTACTACCAAGTATTTAGGTGGGCATAGTGATGTGATAGGTGGAATTTTAATATCAAAACATGAAGATATTATTGAGAAATTAAAATTTATTCAAATGTCAGTTGGGGCTGTTCCATCTCCATTTGATTGTTGGTTAACACAGAGGTCATTAAAAACTTTATCTGTTAGGATGAGAGCGCATAATAAAAATGCTTTTGAAATCGCACATTTTTTAAAATCTTATCCTAAGATATCCTCAATACATTATCCAGGTTTGAAAGGTCATTTGAATCATAAAATTGCAGCCAATCAACAGTTAGACCCCAATGGTAATTCTGTTTATGGTGGAATGATAAGTATTGATCTTGGAAGTTTGTCTGCTGCAAGAAAATTTGTTAAAAAATTAAATATTTTTACATTAGCTGAAAGTTTGGGAGGTGTTGAGAGTTTGGTTTGTCATCCTGCAACTATGACTCATGCATCTATTCCATTAGATATAAGACAAGAATTAGGAGTTACTGATGGACTTGTTCGGTTATCTATTGGTATAGAAGATTTGGATGATTTAAAAGAAGATTTAGAAACGGCAATAAAATAATTATTTAGTCCACTTTGTTTTTTCCCCAAGAATAGTTTTTGTAATAGGTCTTCTATATAATTTATTATCTATTCTAGGTGAACTTTGAGTTACTTTCCATATTTCTACACTTTTAATTTTAGCTCCATTTAAATTTTTTTGAAAATAAGTATTATCTGGATTTAAAAGCCAATTTTGAAAATCCCTTTTGAATTGTTTATTTCTATTGTCTTTTATATACTTATTATATAGCCATTCAAAATATTTTCTCCATAATTGACTTTTGTTTTTCATAAGTATTTTATAATCTGTGCTATTTAGATTTGGTTCTTTTCCTGTAAATGGATTTATTGTTTTTCCATTATCAAGATTAGCCTCTACAATAATAATTTGGTCAGTATTTGGAACATTTTCAAACATTTTCCACTTTTGTATCATTCTTGGCAATCGATTTATTTTTCTTATTAATAGTTTATTTTTCCAGGTTAATTTTTCAATAATTTGATGTTCAATTAATGCTGAATATATCGAACCACTTAGCATAATTATTATTAAAATAGGTGATATTAATTGACCTATTTTTTGAATATGTTTATATGATTTTTTTGTATCTTTGGTTTTTATATCATTTTTACTATTTATTTGAGGCACATTGCATGCTGGTAGACCGAATAAGAGACTAATTTTTGTTCTATTTTTTGCAATATTATCATATATAAAACCAAATATTTCAGATAAAAATGGAATAAAAAATATCCATGAAATTAAAAAGCCTAAAGGTAGTAAAGATAATAATTTACCAAATGCTTTATGCCGAGTCCATATGGCATTATTTTGAGGGTTAAATAAAATGGCTGTTTGATTAGCTAGTTTATTAAAATTTTTAGGTCTTTGATCATCAGAAGTTCCATCAGAGAATACAATTCTATTAAAAACATCTAATCTTTTTATAATTCTAACAGTATAATGACAAAATCCACAATCAGAATCATAAAAAAGAGTAAATTTATTTAATTTATATTTATTAGTTAATTTTATCTTTATATGGTTAATAATTTTTTTGTCTATTAATAGAGGAAAAGTAGAAATCATAATCTGAGAAAATAATCCCACATGCATAGACAGTCTAATCATTATATGAAATATAGAAAGCAATATAATCATTATTAGTCTAATAATAGATTTATAGAAAGGTATTAATAATAAAAATGGCACGCTATACTCTAAATATAATGTCGTATATGTTAAAATTTTTGATATTGGGTAATTAATATAATCTCTTATCAAATACCCAAAGGATGTGATAAAGCCATCTAGATGATGCATTTTATAAAATGCACTACCATTTTCCCAACTGCTACTCTCAGTTCTATTTAATGCTGATAAAAAATAAATTGCTGAGATTTGAAATAGTACCGCAAAGTATGCTATTGAATATACTTGAATTGGTTTATTGATTCCATTTTGTCTATCATTTAGATCTGATACTCTAGATTCCTTGAAGCTTATTAGAGAGTTTATTAAAGAATCTAAACTAATGGATCTTCCAAGGGGCAAGAATAAAGTCCATATTAAAATTGAGTTTAAGAATGTATCACCAGAATTTCCTACAACTGGGACCTGTCCATGTATTCCTATAATAATAATCGCTGTAATCAAATGTGATAATTTAGTTTTATACCCTAACATTAAAGTAATTGAGAATAATATTCCAATTAAGAATATTATATGAACTTCAAATGAGCTGTTGCCAATGTAGTTAAAGATATTGAAAATTTGAGAATCAGATTTTGTTTGGATTCCTTGATTGCTATAGAAAACATCAATATAATTCCACCTTCTTATAATATCTAATGCGCAAACTAGACCAATTAATATTCTATATATTCCAAGCGCCCTAGAATCTACTCTGAACCAAGCTGATATTATTTTTTTCATAATTAAAAATTCCAGGAATGAATTGAATCTCTAATACCTTTAAGAATAAATTCTATTGATATTACCATAAGAATTAATCCCATTAATCTTTGTAAGATCCTTAAACCTGATTTTCCAAATTTCTTTGATAAAAATTTTGATACTTTAAAAATTAAAAAAGTTGCTAGTAAGACAACAACTAAAGCAATGAATAGTGATATCATATTATTGCTAGTAGTTGACTCAGATGAAAGAATCATCATCGAAGCGATTGAACCTGGTCCTGCTATTAATGGTATTCCAAGAGGTGTATATGCAATCTCATCTTTCTCTTCTGCTTCTTTCTCTTCCTTTGGGGTAGTTCTTGTTCTAGATCTTTTTGATTCTATCATATCAAAACTGATTTTTAGCAATAGAATTCCTCCAGCTATTCTAAAACCATGAATTGTTATATTATAAAATGAAAAAATAAATTCTCCAATAATGCCAAATAAAACTAAGATAAAGAATGAAAAAATAATAGCCTTAAATGCAATGATATCTCGTTCTTTTTTGGAGTATTCTTCTGTCATAGCTACAAAAATAGGGACTATGCCAATGGGATTAATCAGAGTAAATAAAGATGAGAAACACAGTATAAAAAATTCTAAATCAAAATTCATTTACATTCTTTCTTTGGCTTTTATTCCTAAAACATTCAGTCCATTATTTAATACAATTCTAATTGAATCTATTAAGAATAGTCTAGAATATGAAAGTTTTTTATTATCAGTAATAATTCTATGTTGTCCATAATATTTATGAAATTTTGCTGCTAAATCCTCTAGATAATTTGAAATAATTTGGGGATCTAGTTTTTTATATGCTGAATTAATTATTTCAGGAAAGTTAATCATTTTTACAATCAATTCATTTTCTTTATCCTCAACTAATGATTCTAAATACTCTGAATTATTCCAATCATAATTTTCTTCTTTTGCCTTTTTAAGTATTGTGCAAATTCTTGCGTGAGCATACTGTAAATAAAATACTGGATTTGCATCTGAATGATCTTTAGCAATTTCTAATTCAAAATTCAAGTGACTATTAATATTTCTCATTATAAAAAAATATCTAACAACTTCTGATCCAACTTCTTCACATAGTTCTTGCAGTGTAGTAAAGTTTGCTTTTCTAGTAGACATTTTTATAGGTTTATTATTTTCAGTAATAGTAACAAACTGATGAATTAACACTTCCATTTTATCTGTATCATAATCCAATTGCTTCATTGCTTCAATTATATCTGGATATGCATCCATATGGTCAGCACCAAAAATATCAATAATCTTATCATATTTTCTTTCAAATTTTGTTCTATGATATGCCATGTCTGGTAATCTATATGTTGGTTCACCTGTGCTTTTAACTAATACTCTATCTACAGGCCTTCCAACTTTTGTCCCAGCAAACCAAGTAGCTTCATCTTTTTTATAAATCAGTCCTTTTTTATCAAGATCTGATATTGTTTTTTCAATACTTTTATTCTTATAGAGATCATCTTCATTGAAATAATTATCAAATTTTATCATTAATGTATCAAGAGTATTTTGGATATCTTTAAATATTTCTTTTTCAGCATACTCTTTAAATGATTCAATACTTTTTTCATTTATAAATTCTTTATTATATTTTTTTTCAAACGACAAAGCGATATCATTGATGTATTGTCCTTGATAGCCATCTTCTGGAAATGTAGTATTTAAACCACAATTAATTAAATAACGAGCCTTAACAGATTCTCCAAGTTTACGCATTTGTCTTCCCGCATTATTAAAGTAATATTCTCTATCTACATCATAACCATTCCATTCAAGAATTCTTGATATTGTATCACCAACAATAGCGCCTCTACCATGAGCAACCGTTAATGGGCCTGTTGGATTAGCGCTAACAAATTCAACAATTGCTTTTTTATTTTTGCCCGTATTACTCTTTCCATAATTATTTTTTTCTTTTTTAATTTTTTTAAATATTTGAATTAGATTATCATTATTAATTTTTATATTTATAAAACCGGGTCCAGCAATATTAATATTTTGATATTCATCATATTTTTCTAAATAAGAAATAATTTTTGCTGCAATCTCTAAAGGATTTTGTTTTATCTTTTTTGCTATAATCATAGCAATATTTGTAGTCAAATCTCCATGTTCTGCTTGCTTAGGTGTTTGGACATTAATATCTATTTCAGGATACTCTAATGCTTCTAAAATTTTTTGGATATGTATTTTTAGATTATTTTTCATCTATAGTTTTAATTTTTGCATCACCCCATAATCTTTCAAATTGGTAATACTTTCGAGTTTCATCATTAAATATATGGATGACAATACTGAAATAATCCATGGCAACCCATTCTAATGTTTTGGTATCTTCCAAATTATTAGGTCTCCATCCTAGTTCTCTTAATTTTTTATATATATGATCCATAATTGCTTTAGTTTGAGGCGTAGATTCAGATGTACATAAAACAAAATAATCTGTAAGACTAGTTAATTTCCTAACATCAAGTATTGTGATTTCCTTAGCTTTCTTATCTTGCATAAGCTCAGGTATTAGCTTTATAATTTTATTTAATTCTTTAGTTTCTGACATAATTAATTTATTGGATTATCACATTGAATTAAATTCCCTGTTTCATCCCAATCCTCTCCAAGAATAATAGTGATATCTCGTTCTTCGTATAATTTCTTTTGATAATTGTATTTAACAATATCGTGGCCATATCCTGTAAATGATAAAAACTCTTTTAAATGCTCTTTAAATTTAGGGTAACTAATTGTATCAACATGAACAAAAATTTCTGTTTTTAATCCATTCATGTAACCCATATCATATTGATCAATTTTATTATAATTATCTTGCTTTAATATATTGTAATCACCTTTGATGTGTTTATCGTTTTCATAATATCCTTTTAATAGGCATTCAGCAATTTTTGCGGCTAGCCCATTTTGAGTGCTGCTATTAAGTATCCACAATCTGACATCATGATGCTCTAGATTTTTCAATTTATACAATTCTTCAAGATTCAATTCTTTTATTTGATTTCTATTCCATTCTCTAGAATGGTTTTCTTTTTTTTGGTTTAAAAAGTTATGACTTATTATAGAATAAATAATTAGAGCCATAAACGTCCATAGTATAATACGGTTATAGTTATTATTTCTTACCTTAAAATTCAATTTTTGAATTTTATCAAAAAATTTCCTTTTTCTTCTTCTCTTATATTTGTTTTTCCAAATCATGAAGTTGTTCTATGGTATTAATTCCTTTAATCTCTAGTTCATTGGATGTTTTAAAAACAGTAATTTTATTATTATTTTTTAACATAATTGGCAATACATCCGGCAGATAATATTCAGCTTGGTTATTATTATTTTGTATTTTGTTAATATTTTCAAATAGAATTTGATTA
>MDSZ01177249.1_pt1 | contig 11858 bp, 12 predicted proteins | sample 811201 | NCBI WGS metagenome assembly MDSZ01 (sample SAMN05326647, study PRJNA326480) | marine metagenome | isolation source: seawater | place: Indian Ocean: North | collected 2010 | reverse complement strand
GAAAAAACAGCTTTAGCAGATGCAGAAGTTGAATATCAAGATCATAAATCTGATACTATTTATGCATCATTTCAAGTAAAAAAATCTGATGTAAATGAATTAAGTGATAGCGAAATAGTTATTTGGACTACTACTCCATGGACAATACCTGCAAATAAAGCTTTAGCGTACAATGAAAATTTAGATTATTTATTGATCAAAATCTTAGATAATGGCGATTTCAAAAATAGAAAAATTGTCGTTGCTGAGGAATTATTAGAGTCAGTTAAAAAAGATTGTAATATTGAAGAATATGAAATTCAAAAAAATATTAGTGGAAAAGAATTAAGAGGTACTATTTGTAGACATCCTTTTTTTGATTTAGGTTACGATTACGATATCCCACTTTTAGAAGCTCGTTTCGTTACTACTGAACAAGGAACAGGAATAGTACATTGTGCTCCAAGCCATGGACCTGATGATTTTAATTTATGTTTAAATAATGGAATTAAAGCTATCGAAACTGTAGATGGAGACGGAAAATATACAAAAAATGTAGCTTTGTTTCAAGGGATACATATTTTTAAAGCTAATCCTTTAGTTATAGAAAAACTTAAAGAGCAAAAAAAACTTTTAGCAAGTGGTGAGCTTATTCATTCCTATCCTCACTCTTGGCGTTCAAAAGCACCTCTAGTTCATAGAGCAACTCCACAATGGTTCATTTCAATGGAAAGTCATAAACTTAGAAATAAAGCATTAAAAGCTATTGATGATACAACTTTTTATCCAAGTAAAGGTAAAGATAGGTTGAGATCAATGATTGAAACTAGACCTGATTGGTGTGTATCTAGACAAAGAGTTTGGGGAGTTCCATTACCCATTTTTGTAAATAAAAAAGATAATAAAATTTTAGTTGATGAAGATGTATTTGAAAATATAGCTAGGATATATGAAAAAGAAGGTTCTGATTGTTGGTTTTCAGATGATCCGCAAAAATTTCTAGGAAGCAAGTATAAAGCAGATGATTATGATAAGTTGAGTGATATTGTTGAAGTATGGTTTGATAGTGGATCAACACATTCGTTTGTTTTAGAAAAAAGAGATGATTTAAAATGGCCCGCATCAATGTATCTTGAGGGATCAGATCAACATAGAGGTTGGTTTCACTCATCATTGCTAGAATCTTGTGGGACAAGGGGGAGAGCACCGTTTGAGTCTATTTTATCTCATGGATTTGTGGTTGATGGGAAAGGTTTAAAAATGTCCAAGTCTCTTGGAAATGTAATAGCGCCAGAAGATATTTTAAAAAAATACGGTGCTGATATTTTAAGAATTTGGGTTGCTTCATCAAATTATGCTGAAGATTTAAGAATTGACTATTCTATATTAGATCAACACTCAGAATCATACAGAAAGATTAGAAATACTTTTAGATATTTATTAGGAAATTTGAATGATAATTATGATGAAATTAATTTAGATAAACTTGATATAAAAAGTTTTCCTGAGCTCGAACAGTTAATGCTACATAAAATTTTTGATTTAAATAATTCGTTTGAAAATTATTTTCAAAATTATGATTTCCATAATTTATATAAGGAGTTATTGAATTTCTGTACTGTGGATCTGTCTGCGTTTTATTTTGATATTAGGAAAGACGTATTATATTGTGATCCAATTACATCAAATAAAAGAAAATCCTGTATCGCATTACTTAATATTATTTTATCAGTATTATCTAGATGGTTTGCACCAATTTTATCTTTCACTACTGAGGAAATTTATCAGCTTATCGAAAAGAAAAATAAAAGTATACACTTAGAAAAATTTATAAATATTCCTAAAAATTTTGAAAATAAAGAATTATATAGTAAGTGGAATGAACTTATTAAGATTAGAGATAAATGTAATATTAGTATAGAGGAAAAACGTATTAGTAAAGAAATTGGCTCCAGCTTAGAGGCTGAGATTGAAATAAATTTAGATACGAAATTAAAAGATTTGACAAAAAATATTGATTTTTCAGAATTATGTATAACCTCAAAGGCTAATATTAATTTTCAAGAGAGTTCAGAGATTACAGTTATTACAAAAAAGGCATCAGGCACCAAATGTCCAGTTTGCTGGAAGATAAGTGTTGATCCTTGTTCAAGACACACAGGATGATAAACAAATATTTGACGAAAGGTTTTTATTTTAATCTTTTTTTAATAAGTTTAATTTTTATTTTTGATAGATTAAGTAAAATTTATGTCATCTATTTAAATCAAAAAAATAATGATTCATTATTATTTTCATCAAAGTTTTTAGATATAAATTTAGTATGGAATGATGGAATTGCTTTTGGCCTTTTTTCATTTGAGAAAGAGTATTTATACAATTTATTAACTTCATTAATTATAATAGTTATCTTTATAGTTTTTGTAATGTTATTAAAAAGCTCTGGTTTTAAAAAATATTGTTTATTAATGATCTTGGGAGGTGCATTAGGAAATTTATATGATCGTATTTTTTTTAAGGCGGTTCCCGATTTTTTTGACTTTCATATTAATGAATTTCATTGGTTTATTTTTAATGTTTCAGATATATTCATTAGTTTAGGAGTAATTTTTATGATTATTTTAGAAATAATTGATAATAAAGAAAATAAATTTGATGAAAAAAATTAATTTAATTTATTTAGTAGGCATAACAATTTTTTTATTCCAAGGGTGTACAACTCTTAAAGAGGGATTTTCTTCTCAAAGAAAACAAAGTACCGATGAATTTTTAGTTGAAAAAAAATCACCATTAGTAATGCCACCAGACTATAATGAGCTACCAATGCCCAATTCAGCAGGTAAAGATTTAACTAATGAAAATAATAATTTAAAAACATTAATAACTAAAACTGATCAAAAAAAATCTAATGAAAAAAAAGAAAATAAAGTAAATAGAAGCTTTAAAAATTCAATTTTAGATAAAATTAAAAATAATTAATGTTTACTCAAAGTATAAGATTTAAAAATTTTAAATTTAAAAAAAAAAATCCTTTAGTAAAAAAAAAACTATTCTCACTACTTAAAGATAATATCGAAGTCATAAAATCTTTGAAAAAATCTTATATTGATAGTTTTAATAGAAAAAAATTATCATCTCTTAAAAAATTTCAAAATTATAGACTAATTGGTATGGGTGGCTCATCTTTAGGTGCTGAAGCAATATATGACTTTTTTGGAAATAAAATAAAAAAAAATTTTTTGTTTAACAATAATTTAGTTTCAAGACTTGATGTTGATAAAAAAAAAGATTTATGAACCTGGTTGTATCAAAATCAGGTAATACACTTGAAACTATTGTTAATTTTAATCTTTTAGTAAAAAAAAAAGACACGAATATATTTATCACTGAAAATAAAGACAACTATTTAACAAAAATAGCAAAAAAGTTAAAAGCTGAAATAATCAATCATAATAATTTTATTGGAGGCAGATATTCAGTATTGTCAGAGGTAGGTATGTTGCCAGCTGAATTAATGGGTCTGGATATTAAAAAATTTAGACAATTAAATAATTTGATTAAAAATAAAAATTTTTTAAATTCATTGATTAGTAATGTCGAGTCCATGCTTTTTTTTATAAAAAAAAAAAAATTTAATTCAATTATAATTAATTATGATCCAAATTCAGAAAGCCTTTTCAAATGGTATCAGCAACTTGTAGCAGAAAGCCTTGGTAAAAAAAGTTCTGGATTACTTCCTGTGATATCTAATATGCCCAAAGATAATCACAGTGTAATGCAACTTTATTTAGATGGATTTAAAAATAATTTTTTTACCTTTTTCTATTTTCACGAAAAAAAATCTTCTAAAATAAAAAATAAAACAATTCTTCAATCAAAAAATTATTTAAAAAATAAAGATTTAAATAAAATAATGTATGCTCAAAAAAAATCTACAGAGAATATATTTCTAAGAAAAAAAATTCCTTTCAGAAGTTTTGAAATATTTAAAAGAGATGAAAAAACTTTAGGTGAACTTTTTTGTTTTTTTATTTTAGAAACCATATTGCTTAGTAGAGTAATGCGTATTAATCCATTTGATCAACCAGCTGTAGAATTAATAAAAAAAGAGACAACAAAAATTTTGTCTTAATCGTAAAAACCAAAAATTATCTTTGATATACCATAGTTTTTTTTTTTCAACAATTTTAAAATTGGATGGAAAATCATCTAATTCTTTTTTATGTCTGTGAATAATTACAATACCATTTTTATTAATTATTTTTTCATTAAATATATTTATTAAAATATCTTTAATATTTTTTTCTTTGTATGGTGGATCCAGAAAGATTACATCAAATTGATTTGATAATTTTTTAAAGTTGAAATTTTTGACTATATCTAAATCAAATATTTCATAATTTTTTTTAGTATTTAAATTAGAAAGATTTTTTTTTAAAATAGGCAACACATCTTTATAGTTTTCAATAAATGCAACATACTTACTTCCTCTAGATAAACATTCTAATCCAAAAGAACCTGTGCCTGAAAATAAGTCTAGAATATAAGAATTTTTCAAATCAACTGAAAATTTTTTTGAATGAGTAAGAATATTAAAAATAGACTCCTTTGTTAAATCTTTTAGTGGTCTTGTCTCTTTATCTTTTGGTTGTAAAATTTTTTTTCCTTTATATTCTCCTGATATAATTCTCATTATTCAATTACTTTGTGTCCTATATCTCTTCTGTAAAAACCATTTGACCAATTTAATACCTCTAAGTTTTTATAAACATTATTTTTTGCTTGTAAAAAGGTCTCTGATAAAGACACAAGATTTAAAACTCTACCACCCGTTGAAAGAATTTTACCCTCTTTTTTTAAAGTTCCTGCATGAAAAAGATAATTATTTTCGTCAAAATGAATCTTATTGATATTCTTAATCTCAATATTTTTTTTATATTCTTCTGGATATCCATTAGAGCAAACAACAACACATAGACTTTTTTTAGAAGACCAATTTATTTCAATTTGATTAAGTTTTTTTTCACAGCAAGCTAAAAAAATTTCACATAAGTCTGTTTTTAATTTTGGTAAAATAGTTTGACACTCAGGATCACCCATTCTTACATTGTATTCAATAAGATAAGGTTCATTATTTATAATCATCAAGCCTGCATATAAAAAACCTTTGTATTCACAATTAGAGTCTTTGAGTGCTTTTAATGTAGGATTAATAATCTTATTAATTATCTTTTTTTCTAAATCATTATTAATTAATCTTGAAGGTGAATATGCTCCCATCCCACCTGTATTTTTACCCTCATCTCCCTCTTTTACTCTTTTATGATCTTGTGCTGTTCCAAAAGTTTTTATGGACAAACCATCACTTATAACAAAAAAACTCATTTCTTCTCCGTCTAGAAATTCCTCAATTAAAACATTCTTTGCTTTTCCAAATTTTCCATCAAAAATTTCTTTAATAGCAATATAAGACTCGTTTTTATTAGCACATATATAAACACCTTTTCCTGCTGCCAAGTTGTCAGCTTTAATAACAATTGGAAAATTTGAACTATCTAAATATTTGTTTGCTTCAATAGCATTTTTAAAAATCCCAAATTTTGCAGTTGGAATATTATATTCACTACAAATTTCTTTGGTAAAAATTTTAGAACCTTCTAATTTAGATGCTTTTTTGTTTGGACCAAAAACTTTTACATTAAATTTTTCTAAATAATCTACTATTCCATCTACCAAAGGTTTTTCTGGACCTACAATTATTAAATCAATTTTTTTCTCAAGAATAAAATCTTTTATTTCCTCAAAATTTTCTAAGCTAATATTTACATTTGTTGCGAAATCTTCTGTTCCAGCATTTCCTGGTAAACAATAAATTTTATCGATCTTTTTTGAATTTTTAATAATTTTACAAATTGCATGTTCTCTTCCACCACTTCCTATTATTCCTACAATCATGTATAGGTATATAAACTATAAATAATGAAAAAATTAGCAAAAATAAAATATTTACCTAATAATTTTCAAATTATTGAGGAAGGAGATTACGTAATTTGCGCAGTATCTGGTAAATCAATTAGTATAAAAAATCTAACTTATTGGAATGTTGATTTGCAAGAGGCATATTACTCTTATAAAGAGGCTTTTCAAAAAAGAGAAGAACAAGAGAAAAATTGATTATTTCCAGCGATTGTGCGTCCATATCCACTGTTCTGGATTTTCAAGTATCATTTTCTCGAGGATAATATTTAATTGTTTTGTTATTTCATCAATTGATAAATCATCCGTAAAGTAAATTGGTTTATTAATTGTTATCTTAAAACTTGTTTTATTAATTCTTTTAATTGAAACAGGTACAACAGGTATTCTAAATCTTTTAACTAGTTGTGCAGGTATAGTAGTAGTAAAAGCTTTATGATTAAAAAAATTAGTTTTTAAACCTTGTGAAACTCTTTGGTCTATCATTAGGGCAGTTGAATATCCATTCTTACAAGATTTGATAATTTGTCTAACTCCACTAATTCCTTTTTTAATTTGTGTTTTACAAATATATTTCTTTCTAATTGATTCCATTAGCGGATTTAAAAAAATATTATTCAACGGTCTATAAATTGCTGCTAGTTTAATTCCTGATAATTCTATCTGCATTGCCATTAGCTCAAAGTTGCTAAAATGACCCGAGATGAATACAGCTTGTTTATTATTCTTAATTTGTTCTAGGACCTCTTTACCTTCAATAATGATATTTTTTTTATATTTCCCAAGTCTAAAATCTTTTATGAACATATATTCAGCAAAAACACGACCATAATTATTCCACATTGAATTTATTATTTTCTTTTTATTTTCAGGATCAATGTGTGGAAAAACTTTTTCAATATTATTATTTATTAATTTTTTTGATCTAAAAATTGGACCAATTAGTTGAAATAATTTTCCCCCTAAAGAAGAAGAGGCTTTTAATCCTAAAAATTTAAAAATTATGAATAAAAAAAAAACAAAAATTGATTGAACGAAATATCTTATGTAACTCATCTTACTTTAATATATAATTGATTAATTTATTTTCATCTAAAATTTTTAAGTCTGATTTAATAAAGTTAATATTGATTTTATGGTTTTCATTTAATCTTAAATAATCTTTTTCTGTCGTTAATATTTTACAATTTAGATTGTTTGACAGCTCATTAATTTTATCGATATCTTTATTTGAATATTTATAATGGTCTGGAAATTCAATATCTTTTAATATATTTATTTTATAATTTTTTAACATCGAGACAAATGTGTCATGATTTCCAATTCCAGAAAAAACTAAATAATTTAAATCTTTACTAAAATTTTCAATATTAACAGGAACATAATTAGCATTATAAATATTGATATTCGGATTTATCTTAAAAATTTCATTTTTGATATTATCTGTATTTTCATTGTTACCAATTAAAAAAATATTTTGATAATTTTTAATATCGTCTAAATCTTGTCTTAATGGACCAGCTGGAATTGTTAAACCATTGCCAATCCAATTTTTTATATTAAAACAAATAAAAACAATATCGTAATGAATAGATTTATCTTGAAGACCATCATCAAAAATTGCAAAATTATATTTATTTTCTATTGCCTTATTAATTGCTTCAATTCTATTATTATTTAAAAAAAGCTCTCCATTATTTCTTAGAATTTGATGTTCATCAATTTGATCTGGGTAATATTTTTTAATAAAGCAAGACCTTTTATTATATCTATTAATAATTTCATTCAATTTTAAACATAATGAGGTTTTTCCAGTACCTCCTAAATAAATATTACCAATACAAATAGTCTTAATTTGAGAAAATTTTTTTTTATCTTTTATTTTTATAAAATTAAATATTTTTATTAAAAAAGATAAAGGTAATAAAATATAAGATAGTATATTTGGTTTTTTATAATCCCAAAATTTTGGTTTTTTAAATTTCATTTTTAATTAAAATATTTAAGTTTTTTATAGTTTTTTTAAGAATTATTTGACCAAATTTTTCTATTTTAAAACCTTTTTTTGAATTTTTTTTGAAGGTAATAGAATTAATTAATTGATTTACATTTTTGACTTCTTTCGAAATTTTTAGAGACTTTAATAATTTATAAATATCCTCAAAATTTTCTGTGTTGGGTCCATGTAATATTTTTGCACCATAATGTGCAGCTTCTAGTGGGTTATGCCCACCAGTTTTAGTCAATGATTTACCAATAAATACAGTTGGAACATTTTTCAAAAATTTTTTTGATTCACCATATGTGTCGACAATATAAATATCCGTTTTTTTAAGATCTCTTTTTTTTAAACTATGAGAGATTATTTTTAAATTTAGTTTTTCAATGTCAGAAATTATAGAATTTACCCGCTCAATATGTCGAGGGATAATAATTGTTATTAAATTTCCTATTTTTTTTTTAAGTTTAATATGGGCTTTAGCAATAATTATTTCTTCGTTTTCATGAGTACTTGCCGCAGCCCAAATTTTATATTTTTTGAAAAGCAAATTTATTTTGTCTAATCCTTCTTTGTATGGCGCATTATTTTTAATGAATTTGAGATTTCCTATAAAATTTATCTTTTTTACATTTAACTTCTTTAAATAATACTCTGTTTCTTTGTTTGCTGGATAAGCAATTTTTATTTTATTAAATATAGAATTTGAAAATTTTTTGATTTTAAGCCATCGATTAAATGATTTTTTAGTAATTCTGGCGTTTAATAAAACTAGTGGTACGTTTTTATCTTCTAATTTTTTAAACATACTTGGCCAAATTTCTGAGTCTATAAAAAAAGCTATATTTGGTTTCCAGTATTCTAAAAATTGTTCTGTAAATAAATTATGATCAATCGGATAAAATTGATGAATTACTTTTTTGAATTTAAAATTTTTTATAACTTTTGAGGAACTGAGCGTGCTACTTGTTACTAAAATTTGATCTATTTTTTTATTTTTTTCAAGTTCAATTATAATTGGTATCACACTCATTAACTCTCCAACACTAGAGCCATGAAACCATATTAAATTTTTATAATTATTTTTTTTTGAAAAAAAACAGAATTTTTCTTTAAATCGCGTTACGTGTTCTTTGCCTTTAAGTAATCTGATTATTATTATTAATGGTGAAATGAATATAATCAAGGTCATTAATAATTGATAAATAAAAAACATTTTTACCTTTGAATTTGCTTGTCATAAAAATTTTTGTAAACATTTGATTTTGATAATAATTCTTCGTGTTTACCGTAATCAATTATTTTTCCAGATTCTACAACATAAATATTATTTGAATTTAAGATAGTTGATAATCTATGAGCAATTACTATTGTTGTTTTATTTTTTGTTAAAATCTTTAATGCATCTTGAATTTTAACTTCAGTTTCAGAGTCTAAAGAGGAAGTCGCTTCATCCAAAAGTATTATTGAACTTTCTTTTAACATAGCTCGAGCGATAGATATTCTTTGTTTTTCACCTCCTGACAATCTCACTCCATCTTCTCCGATTAAAGTCTCAAATTTATTAGGTAGATTGTTAATAAATTCATCACAGTGAGATAACTTTGCAACTTTATAGACTTCTTCATCAGTCGCATTTTCTTTAGCATATTTTATGTTATTTTTAACAGTATCATCAAACAACGTTGTTTCCTGACTGACTAAAGAAATTTGACTTCGTAATGAATCTAAAGTTACTTGGTTAATGGGTTGATTATCGATTAAAATATTACCACTGTTTATTTGATAAAATCTTGGAATCAAATTTAAAATAGTTGACTTGCCAGATCCACTATGTCCAACAAGAGAAGTCATTTTACCACCCTCAAAATTTAAATTTATATTTTTTAAAACTACACCATCATTTTTGTTATAACTGAAACTAACATTATCAAATTTAATATTAGCTTCAGAAATTTTCATTTCACTAGCAGAAGCCAAATTTTTGATAAGATTTTTTGTATCTACTACAGGCAAAATTCTTCCAGCAGCAGAAAGTCCTTGATTAACAATCACATTTAAAGTTGAAAGAGATCTCACTGGTTGATAAGCCAGCATCATAGCAGCTAAAAATGAGAAGAAATTATTTACATCAATTTCATCATTAGCTATGAGTTTTCCTGAATAAAAAATGAGTATAGCAATCATAAATCCCGTTAACACCTCCATTATTGGAGATATTCTTACTATCACAATCGCAATTTTTTTATTTTTTTCTTTTAATTGATCTAACAAATTATTTGCTCTTGTAGTTTCATATTTTTCTTTTTGAAAAATTTTTGTAAGTTTGTGATTTTTGAAAAGTTCTACTAAATATCTTGTTAAAAAACTTGATTTCTCTTGTGCTTGAGTAGTAACTTTCCCCATTCTTTTGCCTAGAGTTCTTGCAGCTATACTAGCAACTGGAATTAATATGATAGCTATTAAAGAAAGTTTCCAATTTTGTAAAAACATAACAGTTAATAAACCTATTAAAGTGAGACTATCTTTAAAAAGATTTAAAATACCGTTGCTTAGTAAATTTGTTATGTGAAGAACATCGTAGGTAAGATTAGATATAAATTTTCCAGAGTGTTTTTCATCTATTGTTTGAGTATCTGCAACAATAAGAGATTTTAACATATCAATTTGAAGTTTCTTTTTAATTTCTTCAGCTATGTCTATCATTATTATTTTTGCTAAATACAAAGATATCCCTTTTGTACTAAAGGCTAGTATAATTAAAGCTGGAATTACCAGCAATAAAGATTGATCTTTTTCTATAAATATTTTTTTAATCGCTGGATCTAAAAGCCAAGCTATTGATGAAGTGCTTCCAGCAACTAATAGAGAAAAAAATATCGCTACAAAAATCCTTTTTAGATATATTCTAGTATAATCTTTGTATAATCTTTTTAAAATTTTAATTTTATCCATTAGTTGATTTTGCCAATAAAAATATTTATTAAGATCATTAAACCAAAAAGGTTATTACTTTTAAAAATTTTTAAACATTGAGCTGGATTATTTAGGTTAAATTCTTTTAATTGGTAAATAAACATATGAGTTAAAGGAATTAAAAAAAATATATAATAATAGAAATTAAAACCCATTAAATAACCTCCAAGTAAAAACAAACAACTTAAAATCAAATAGCATGAAAATAAAAACATTTTTGCATTTTTTTTAAATTTTATTGACGTAGATTTTAATCCTATAATTTCATCATCTTGAATATCTTGGTACCCGTATATAGTGTCGTAACTGAGTGTCCAAAATATGGCTCCAACATAAAATATGATTGGAACTAAACTAATTTCACTAGAAATAGATGTCCACCCTAAGATTAATCCATAATTAAAAGTAATTCCTAAAAAAAATTGTGGCCAATAAGTATATCTCTTCATTAAGGGATATGTGAATGCTAAAGGCATTGAACCTAGTGCAAGAATAATTGTAAAAAAATTGAAATTTATTAAAATCAAAAAAGCCAATAAGCATAAAATCACAGAATAAAATAATGCTAATTTTATTGAAACTTTTCCTGATGCAATAGGTCTGTTCTTAGTTCTAAAAACTTTTTTATCAAATTCTTTATCTAATATGTCATTTACTATACATCCAGCTGATCTCATAAGTATTGAACCAAGAAAAAAAAATAGGATGTATAAACAATATAAATATAAGCCATCTGAAAAATCATAGACTAGTGTTAAACCCCATGCACATGGCCAAAATAAAAGCATATAACCTATTGGTTTTTTTAGGCGTGTTAGTTCAATAAAAAGATTAATTTGGCTCATAAATTTTACTTGTAAATAACAAAGGCAACATTGATAATCAAACTGATTCGTATGAATATTGATTATACAGTAACTGCATTAAT
>MDSZ01135683.1_pt1 | contig 11859 bp, 14 predicted proteins | sample 811201 | NCBI WGS metagenome assembly MDSZ01 (sample SAMN05326647, study PRJNA326480) | marine metagenome | isolation source: seawater | place: Indian Ocean: North | collected 2010 | reverse complement strand
AATCTAAAAATAAAGCACCAATAAAAGCCTCAAATAAACAACCTAATTTTTTTAAATTATTTCTAATGTTTTTTTCTTCAGCATGTCTAGATATAATATAATATTTATTTAATCCTAATTCAAGTGCTAATTTTCCAATATGTTCATTTTTAACTAATGCAATTTTTTTTTCAGTCATAAATCCTTCATCTGCTTTAGGAAATCTTTTATATAAATAATATTTAGTAATTAATTCTAAAACTCCATCTCCTATAAATTCTAGACGTTCATTAGATTTACTTTTTAATGGTAAACAATCATTTGGTTTTTCTGCTATTATTATATTTTGTTTTTCATTTTCTAATTTAGGTTTTTTTGTATATGATCTGTGAATAAATGCTCTTTTATATAATTCAATATTAAATAATTTAGTAAATATACCATATTTATTCAATAAGTTTTGAATAATATTAATATCTATTTCTTTATTATTAATATTATAAGGATTAAATATTAATTCATCATTTATACTTAGTATATCATCATTATCTTTAGTATTATTAATAATTATTGTTTCTATTTCACTTTCATCTTCTGAATTATTATCTTTTAAACATTTATTTTGAAATTTATCCATTTAAGAAATTATATTTATTTTATTTTATTTTATATAGTTCATTTTATATTATTTAATAAACAATTTTTTATTAAATTATATATTATTTATTATTTATAAGTAATTAAAATAATATATTATTTTAGAAATAATATATTATTCAAAATAAAAAATATATTATAATATTATAAAGATATGCCACGTATAAATTTAATTGGAGCTAGTAACTTATATACAAATAATACATGTGAATTTGGATCTATGCCTGGATTACCACCAACTACTGGTGTTAGATCATGGATAACAGGATTAAATGGATATAAATATACCCGTGTTGCTGCAAATGGTACAATATGGTCCACTGGTAGCATTCTTCCAAAAGATATAACATCATTATCTAATGGATGTGGTTTAGGTAAAAAAGGTATTAATGGATGTAATGACGGGACAAAATGTTTAAAACATCTTAATTTATATATAGGTAGTAATACTTTAGGACATTTTAAAACAGGAGGTAGAACAAAACTATTAGGTTAAAAAAATTTTTATAAATAAAATTATATATTATTTTTAAATATTATAAAAATAATATATTTATCAAACTAATAATGAAACATTATTCATTAATACCAATTATTGGTCATGGATCTACTGATTTAATAGATTTACCATTACTAACACCTTTTATTCATTTTTCTACTTTTTTATTGTTTAATAAGTTTAACATATTTAATAGTTTTCAAAAAAAATCTATATTAACTATATTTTCTATTTTTCATTTTTCACATGACATACCTAATAAATTTTATAATATAAATATTATAAATTATAAACATATAATTATGTCTTTTTTTCATATTTTAATGATTAAAAAACCTATATTTGCAAAAGTATATTTAAATATAATACATACACCATTACATTATTTTAGAACATTAAAAATAAATAATTTTAATAAAAATTATAAATTAAGAAATTTATTAAAAATTAATGTAGTATTAATAACAACACTATTTTCTATATTTATATTACAAAATAAAGACAATAAATATTTAAAAATATTTGAAAATAAGTATAATGATTTATGGTGGATATCACCTATAATAGGACATATAATTTTAAATGAAATTATAAATATATCAAATAAAATTAAATTAATTAAATGCAATAATTATAAAAATTATATTAATGTACCAATAGTTATAGCTAATAATTACAAAAATTATCTATATTTTTTAATGTAATAGTTTTACCAAAATTTATAATTTTAACTTTTAATTTAAAACTAATAATATCTTTTTCTTTATTGTAAATAGGATTATCTAATTTACATTTATATTTTTTAATTATATCAAGAATATTATCATCAAATGTATAATCATAAATATTATTTTTATTTAAATATAGATTACCAACACAATTTATATTACCTTTTAATCTTATTTCAGATACTAGATTTTTTGTTCTTTCATATTCAATATTTTGTTCTCCTATAAATGGTATATTAACTGTACTTTTATAAATATTGTTAATAGGTGGTAAAATACTATTTAGATTATTTAGATTATTTAAACTATTATTTATACCTAAATATAAAATTAATAAATTCATTAATATTATATCTAATATATTTTTAAATTATTAATATATATTTATTAATAAATAAATTTTAATACATAATACATAAATATGTATTAAAATTTATGTAATTGCATAATATAAAAATTGAACACTGGCAATTGCTTGGAAAGTGAAGATGTTGTCACTACACCAATGATGCTATTATTATACTATACATATAATATCTAAATTATTTTTTTATATTAAATTTGTATTAATAATTTAAAAAACATATAAATTTAAATTGCATGTTTGTATACATATCTATCTTTATAATCTCCTGCTTCTATTTTGCTGTATGTATAATCTTTACCTCCCCAATGTGGATCCATAGGATTTGCACTTTTATTATTTAATTCATGAAACATTTTATCAAGTGGAGTATCTAAACCTATATTTTGATTCATAGAATCAAAACCTTTATATGAACCACTATTAAAAATTTTGTTATTATCTAAATTAGCATCTAAAATTTTATTTTCTTCAAAATTATTTTCTTTATTCATAATTGAAATAGGATTATTTGGTAAACCACCTTGATTTTCAAAAATAGATGGTTTAATTTGTATTAAATCATTATTTTGTGTATCAGTACTATACTGTAGATATAATACTGGACAATGTATATTTTGTCCATTTTGCCAATTAATAAAATCTGAATATTCATCTAAACTATTGAATTGTATTGGATTAACACCTGGTACAGTTGCTAAATTTGAATTATATAAAAGTATTACACCATCTTTTTCAATTAACATATTTGGACATCTATGATTTGAATTATTATTATTATTATTTTCCATTGATTCGTAAACTTTTCCATAATTTACATAATAATAAAATCCTAAAAAGAAAAATATAATTATTGCTATAGTTTTCATAAAAATTAAATTCATTATAATTATATTACTAAAATATTATATTATATTTTATTATATATGATTTAAAAAAAATAAAATAGCTGGATTTGTTTATTTAATAATATTATTATTGGTAAGGTGAGTTAATAATTTAATACTTAAACAATTAAGTAAATATTTATCAAATAATATTAAATATATCTTTGGAACAAATTAAACAACCATTATTTGCTTATTATTATTATTATTATTATTATTTTTTTATATATTATAATAGTATCATAATATATAATGAAGATAATAACTTTAAATAACCAAAATAAAAATCTAAAAAATATAGATAAAATATTATCAAAAAATTCATGTTTGATTGGTGTTTTTAGTAAATCATGTATTCATTGTATAAATATGAAACCCGAATGGGAATTATTAAAAAAAAAACTTAAAAAAATAAATAGTGATAATATTTTAATAGAAATAGATTCTGAATGTTTAAATAACATTGAAAATAATGAATTAAAAAAAAATATACAGGGTTTTCCATGTATTTTATTATTTAATAATGGTAAATTAATTAAAAATTATGAGGGAGAACGTAATCATAAATCTATGTTTATTTTTTTTAAACCTTATTTTAATAAAAATATAATATCTATAAAAAAATCTTTTAAAAAAACAAATCATAAACTAAAAACATTAAAATTAAAAGAAAATATAGGTCTATGTAAACACTCTAAATATAGACAAACAGGATGTAGACAATGTTGTAAACAATTTAAGAAAAAAAAAACATATAAAAAATGTATGAAAAAATGTAATCACTAATTATTTTTTTAAAATATATAAATATTCATTACTATGATTAACATCTATCATATCTATTTTTTTATATATTTCAAAACCTTTACTTTCAGCTATAGATAATACTTCTTCTAATTCAGGCATATATAAATTTATTATATTTTCCCTTACTTTATTAGTTTTAAAATTCTCAAATTTTTCTATATATGCTGAATATGCATTATTATTAATAATATTTTTTTTATTATTTTCTTCATTATTTAATAAATATTTTGAAATATATTCACTATCTTTATCAAATTTAATAATAGTTTGTGTTATTTTTTTTTATCACTTTTTTCTGGATTATATAATATAGATGAATCATCATCAAATACATATGGTTTAAATTTACTTCTATTTACTAAATTTATTATTAATATTCCATTATTATTTAATAAGCTATAACAATTTTCAAAAAATAAATCTTTATTTTCAATTTTATAAATATTTCTATTTAAACATAATATTACATTAAAAGAATTTATATCAAATATATTATTATTTAAAATATCTGCTACTAAAAATTCTCCATTTGGATAATTATATTTTGCTTTTTTAATCATTTGTTTTGATTTATCTATTCCTACAATATCATAATTAAATGTAGCAAATTTATTTACATAATAACCTGTACCACATTCTACATCTAATATTTTCATATCTTTATTTTTTTTAATTATTTTTTTTATTTCATTTATTTCAAAATTATTTTTACTTTTATTTAAATGTATTTTATCATATTTTGATACATAAAAATTATCAAATATTTCTTCATCTACTTTTTGAGTATATTTTTCACTAAAATTAAATGAAGTTGTATCATCAAATGAATCTATATTATCTAAATTTTCAATATTATAATAATCATAATTATTTTTCTTATTTAATACTAAAAATAATAATAATAAAATTAATACAAAAATAAAAAATTTAGTATAATAACTTAATTTATTAAATTGTTTTATTGTTTTTTGAATATTTTTATAAAAAATATTTATCATATTATTATGTATTAATATTATATTTTGATAATTATTTATATAAAAATTTATATTTTATATAAATAATGGATGAAAATTTAATTAACGATATACGTACTGAATTTAGAAATATTACATTTTCTAACTTTCAAAAATCTAAAGTAAAGAAAGAATTATTAAATAGTATGTATAATAGTAAAATTGAAAATTCATGTTACTGGGCAGCAGAACTCATTTGTGCTGCTCACTATTTAGATTTATGGGATATTATTATTTTTTATTATTTTAATTATATACATATTGGTAACCCTAAATTAGCTATTTATTTAAATTTACGTTATAATAATTTTATAAGTATTTTAAAAAATGGTTATAATACAAATATTCTTCCAATGAGAAACAATTTTAAAATTAGAAAACTTTTTTCAGAAATAATATGTATTCTATGTTTTTCTATTAAAAAACATAATATAAATACTATTAAATTAAATAAAGAAACTGATTTTGATTTAATTAATATGAGTGAAAAATTTAAAGCTCCTAATACTAGTTATGCATTAAATATAATAAAAGAAGAAGATCCTAAAGAATTATTAATACCCATAAATGAATTAGTATATTCATTAGTTAATAAAAATATTATTGATTCATGTTATTGGTTTGAATGGATAATAGAATATGAAAGTATTTGTAAAAGAAAAAAGCAAAAAAGTAAATGTGACTTGAGAGATTATGCACCAAAAGGTTTTAATCATGATTTAATATGGATAATATGGGATATATTATTTTATTATAGTAATCCAAATAATGAAAATGATTTATTAAATAATAATAATCGAGAAGATGGTATTTTAAAATTAAAACAAAAAATTATTAATGAAATGTTTTCATTATTTACTATAAAATATAATAATTCACATAATAGAAAAAGAAAACATATTATTTATTTCGGATTTTCTTTATTAATAGAAAATATTGATTTTAGTAAATCAATAATAAATGATGAAGAAAAAATAAATGCTATTGTACAAAAAATAAATGCTATTTATAAAGATATAAAAAAAAATGAAATCTCTCCAGGAACTGATTATTTATTTAATAATTTAAAAAAATCCAATCTTGAAAAAACTATTGAAAAAATTGAAATGATTAACAATATATAATTACTAATATTAGTAATACATATAAAAAATTGATTTATATTTTACAATAACTATTAACCAACTAATCTAAAAATTAGTAATTCTTTATTATGACAAATAATGTATGTTGGGTTTCTCTTGATCCAGTGAGACGTAAAGTTGACTTTTATCCAAAACTAATTGCACAAAAAATTGAAAAATCATATATTGAAAGAAATATATATTCACCAACTAAATGTGTTTTAGGTTCTGATTTCTTTAATGCAACAATTCATTTTCATAATAATAGTAGCTGTTATCAAACTACTCCAGGTATGTATATGGGACGTTCTGCATTTAAGGAACCTGGATATAGAAGTGTTAAACGTTTTGAATTAAAAAATACTGAAGATAGAATTATTGTTTTTAGTAAACAAGTTTATGGTGAATGGAGAATTACAAATAATGAATATGATGCAGAAGTAAGATTCGAAGAATTAATTTCAAATGATATTATTATTCAATCTGATTTTATTGAAAATGTAAATACAAAAATTACTTATTGGAATAATGAAGATTTAAATTCTGAAAATTTAGATATGAATGTAGTAATTTGGCAATGGTGCAGAGGTACAACAGATCATCATGGTAACCTAATGTTATTAAGTGATGAGTGGTGGGTAGCATATTTATATGAACAAAATAAAACTATAGAAGAAAATTATAATAATAATAATTTTAATATTACTATAAATTTGCCTTTTGATAATAGTGAAAGAACTATTATTATGGAATATAATTCATGCTATGGAAAACAAAAGAATTATAGTGATTCTTTACTAATAGGAGAACGCTTAATTCGACGTAAAATTATTACATTACAAGAATTAAAATACTTATTAAATAATATTAATATTTTACCAAATGATCCTACTTTATTAACAAGTATTTTAGATAGTGATGCTATTCCAAATGAATTTTATTGTTGTATTAGTCAAGATATTATGACAGATCCAGTTAAAACTATTGATAATCATACATATGATAGAAAATCGATTGAAAGGTGGTTTATTGAACATAATACATCACCACTTACAGGTTTATATTTAAGCAGTAAATTACTTACTCCTAATACATTATTAAAACAACAAATAGAAAATTTTACAAAAGAAAAAATAGATAATAATAATAATACTAATAATTAAATAAAATTTTTATTAATATTTTATTCTACATATGTGTAAACATGAATAGTATATTTACCTGATCCAACTTCATATGGTTGAACTTTTTTTATATGTTTTGATTTATTAAGTAGCCAAATAATTTTTCTACGTTTAATTTTTAGATTCTTATAAATAGTTCGTAGTGAAAGTTTTTTTCCTATATTTTCCTTTAAATATTCTTCAATTGCATTAACATGAATAGTATCATTATATTGATAATTAAAATTTAAACCCATATTATTATATATTAATTAATAAATAATAATATTTTTATTAATCAATTTTTTATTTTATAAATTATTATTATAATTTTTACTTAACTTCTATAATAAAACATTATTTTATAACCTCTTGTAAAATTATATACTTCTGGTTCATATTTTGGATTTTCTTTAAAATTCCAATCAATATTAGTGTTTATCAAATTTTTCCATTTAAACTTTGATAAACGTGAATAACTACTTCCATCAAATTTATATTCTTTTTTATTTATTGTACACACACTAACAAAATGACTATTTGCTTTTGGATCAAAGTGTTCTTTATTAGTAATTATTATTGAATCCAATACATATTTAAATTTTTCTCTGTTTTTTATAAAATTATATTCTTCTGCAAAGTTAGTTTTACTTTCAAAATCTTCTAATATTATAATATCTGGTATTACATAAGATTTTTCAAATTTAGAATTTAAAATATCTATTAAATTTACTTTATATGTTAAATTAGTTTTCATTAATTTTAAATTTTCATATTTTAAATAATTAAATATAGTTTCATAATATTGTAAAGGATTACCTGCATCTTTTATATTTGGCAAATCATAATATTCTATTTTATTACTCACTAATTCTTTTATATTTGGTTGTGTTTTATTTTTTATTATTTTATATATGTTATAAATGAAATAATTAGTATTTAAATTTTGTGTTAATTTATTTAACTGTTGAAATAAATCTTTACTAGAATTATTATTTGAATTATTATTTGAATTATTATTTTTTTGTGTTTTTTTAGTTTTTTTCTCTGATTTTTTTTTTGTATTATTATTTTGATTATTATTTTGATTATTATTTTGGTTATAAGATGCTTCTATAAATAAATTTAATACAAAAAATAATTTATGTAATTCATTATCAATGGGTTCATTATTTATTTTTTTACCTGTTATCATAAGTTCTCTAAAAAATCTTAAAAATTTTCTTCCCTTATCACTAAAGAAAAAAGTAACATACATTGTATTAAACCAACAATTAGACATAATTTGCTTTGGTGGAATAAATTTAGATTCATTTAAATGTTTGCTTGATTTTAGATTATGCAATAATATTTTTTTTACTTTATTATTTTTATAATCTAAACATTTATTTTCTATATTCAATTCTAATAAATTATTACATAAGTTTAAATCATTTGGCTGTAATGTTTTAAGTGAATGTATTTTTAATTTTTTATTTATAATTGGAGAGAATGATTTAAATAATATATTAAATTTATCTCTTTTTTTATTTGTTTTTTTTAATTTCATAATTATATTATAAATATATTTTAATTAATTTAATATATTAAAATATATTATATGGATAATTTTAATAATAATATAAATAAAACTATAAATAAATCAGTTAAAACTACAAAAAATTTAGGACAATCTTTTTCTAAAAAAACGAGTGATTTTGGAGAGAGTCTATCAATTCAATCTAATAATATTAAAAATAATTTTGAAAAATTAACAAAAACACCATTATCTAATTTAGTAGAAGAAAAACCAGCATATTTTTTAAATTTCGATTTTTCATTTTTTAAATCGTTTGCTTTTTGGGCTATTATAATATTAATTTTAGCTATTTTAGGATTTAATGTTTTTAATTATTTAAGTAAAGGAACAGATATAATTGCATCTATAACTGGTCCTATTATTTCAACATTAGGTATTGCAACAGGTGAAACTGCTAAAACAACCATTTCAAATACTGCAACTGGAAGTAAAAAAATAGTTGATACTACAAGTAATATTTCTCAAGATACATTAGATTTTTTTGGAAAAAATATTAATAAATCTATTGACGGAATAGATTATGGAACTAATAAAGGAATTGATTTTATAGAAAATAAATTAAAAAAAACAAATAATCAAACTAATAATCAAGATAATAAAATAGATAATTTAGAGCAAAAAAAAATAATGAAGTTTTAACTAATAGAGAAAATAGATTAAAACAAAATAATAAAAATAATAATTTAAAACGAGGAAAAACAGATTCAGAACCAGAACCAGTACAATCAGCATCACAACAACATGGTTATTGTTATATTGGTAAAATTAATGATAGTAGATATTGTACAAAAGTTACTGCAAAAAATAAATGTATGTCAGGTGATATTTTTCCATCAATGGATTTATGTATTAACCCTAATTTAAGATAAAATATTATTATTATTTATTTAAATAAATAATAATAATATTACTTTACTACTTCATTATAATATTTTTTTCTATAATTTTTCATTATGGTATCACTTATTCTATTTTTTTTAAAATAATTATATGTTTTTGATTCTTTTAAAAGTTCTATTATAAAATACAATGTATACATACCACATTGACCATCACCATATTGATGAACAAAATTCTCATTACTATCAAAAATAAAATCTATATTTAATTCAGTAGCCTGTTTTTTAATTTTAGATACTAAATTATTTATTTGTTTAGGTATCTTTATGCCATTACTATCAAAATAAAATATAATTTTTTTATTAATATCTATAAATAATGCTACCCAATGAGACCCCGGCTTATTATGTGGATCTAAATTAAATATTATACCTATTTTATATTTTTTTTTATTTATGTATTCATTTAAATCAAATTTACATAATTTTTCCCATACACATGTTGAAAATAATTGTTTACTATCAAAATCAATTGGAGATGGACCTATAAAAGCAAAATCTTTATATAATTTTTCATATTGATACATGATTTTTGAAATATCAACACTAGAAAGCCATGTAGATGGTTTAGATTTCCAAGAATCAGGTGAAAAAGGTTTAAATAATTCTTTTATTATTAAATCTTTATTATTTAATTTATTTAAAGGTTTATTTTCCAACCAACATAATTCATTATAACATTTATTATTAAGTTCTTTTTTAAAAAAACTCCATATTTCTTGTGAATTATTTGTCAATATTTTATTATTATTATTATTTTCATTCCATATTTTTTTAAATAACTCTAAATTTTTACTACTATAACATGATAATTTATTTAATTTAGTATCTTTATTACTATAATTACTTAATGGGGAACATTTTAATTTTTTAAATGTTTTATTTTTGAGTTTGCGTTTATCTTTATTTATTTTTGTTTTAACCATAAATAAATTTAATATTAATATAACAAAATATAATATAAAAATCATAAAATATAATATTATCTATCTTTTATTTGGTATAATTTTATTTTTATTATTATTTCTTTTAACATAAAGATTTAAATTTGATATATTTTTTGTTTTATTATTAATAATATAATTATTTGCATAACTTATATCAAAATTATTATCAATATTTATATTATTAAAATTATTTGTACAATTACTCAAATCATTTGCTATTACATTTTTTAATTTTTTATTTTCTACATATTGAATATAATTTGTTATATAATCAAAAAAAAATGCTTTAAATTTATTATTATTATTTATGGAATTAAAATAATTTTCTAAATTATTTGAATTATTTATTAAATCATCTAATAATTCTTTTGTTTTGTTAATAATATTTTTTTTATATTTTGTTAAATTATTTGAAATATCAAAATTATTAATAATATAATTACTATAATTAGTATAATTATTATTATTTAAACCTATATTAGTATGCATTAATAAGTTATCTTTTTTTATTTTTGAATTTAAACTTTTATTACTTAGAAATAGTAAAGTTGCTTCATCTAATTTATTATTCATATTATTCATAAATTATAAATAATAAATTATTATAAATTTTTTAATTGAACTCGTGTTGAATTATAAAATATTTCATTTCCTATATTATTAGATAAGTTAGGATTGAAATCACTAAATCTTTCTTCATTAAATAATAAATGATTATCCAAGTTTTTATTACTTGTTACAAAATTTACATGATTTTCATATAAATCACTATTTGTATTTGGTAACCATTGTGCTTTATCTGCTTTTTGTAGTGCAAAAAATTGATTTCTTAAACTAGATTCTTCATCTACTTTATTTGCAAAACCACAAAAATTTGGATTTCTAGTACCCGGGTAAAATGTATTACTAATATCAAATATTGGATAATTATTTATTTCAACATTTGAAGGTTTTCTATTATCTAAAATAGGTAAAAAAGTATATTTTGTATTAACTGGTCTTGGTGAAAAATTCATATTTAATGAAGAAGATGGAAAAAATCTATTGCATATATTATTATTTATATCATCATTTTGTTTAAAATTTTGTAAAATAACATTATTCATTTTAGTATAATAATATAAAATAATATTTATTTTATTTATTTTATTTATTTTATTTATTTTATTTATTTTATTTATTTTATTTATTTTATTTATTTTATTTATTT
>MDSZ01111491.1_pt1 | contig 11859 bp, 14 predicted proteins | sample 811201 | NCBI WGS metagenome assembly MDSZ01 (sample SAMN05326647, study PRJNA326480) | marine metagenome | isolation source: seawater | place: Indian Ocean: North | collected 2010 | reverse complement strand
AGTACTAATAGCTCAATTGGCTTGATTTATGCACTGAAAAAAATTTTATTACCTAGATAACGATATTAAAACGAGTTTACTAATTTATTCAATATATTAATGCCCAAATATGTCTTAATAGGAGCTAGTAGTTCAATAGGAAAAAATTTTTATACTAAATACAAAAAAAATATTTTACTAGCTACGACAAACAGTTCAAAAAAAAAACAATTTAAAAAAATAAATTTGCTTAATTTTAAATTTAGTTCTCTTTTTAAGACTAAATATAAACCCACTCATTTAATTTTATTTGCAGCAGAGTCAAAACCTGATGTGTGTTTTAAAGATCCAAAGAAAACAAATAAGCTAAATTTTTCTATACCTAAAAAAATTATACTTAAGTGCTTAAGTGAAAATATTACACCTGTAGTGTTTTCAAGTGAGTTTGTGTCCAACGGTAAAATTAAAAATTTTTCAGAAAAAAATAAATTAAATCCAATTCTCGTTTATGGAAAACAAAAATATAATTTAGAAAACTTTGTTTTAAAGAATAAGCTTCCAGTATTAGTTTTGCGATTAAGCAAAGTATATGGTGATAAACAAAATGACAAAACCCTATTAACTTCGATTATTAAAGATTTTCAAAAAAAAAAATTAATAACTGTTGCAAAAGATCAATATTTTAATCCTGTTTATGTAGATGATGTCGTAAAAGTAATTAATTTACTATGTTCAAGAAATATTACAGGTTTATTTAATTTATCAGGAGACAGAAGATATAGCAGATATCAAATTGTTAAAAAAATTAAATATTTTTTTAAATTTAAAAAACAGATAAAAAGTTGCTCAATAGACGATTTTAATTTACCAGAAAAAAGACCCAAAGATGTATCTTCAAGTAATAAAAAACTTATAAATACACTAAATTATAAGTTCAAAACTATTGATTTTGTATTAAAAAAAATTAAATCTAAATATTCAAATGTTCTTAGAAAAAGAAGAAATAAATCTTAATAAAGAATTTTTAGAGAGAGGCTACATTGTTAGACCTGTTAGTGATTTTAAAGAACTAGAAAATATTCAAAAAATATTTATTAAACAAATAAGTAAAGATTATAAACTTGAAAAAAATAATTTATTAACACTAAATAAGTTTCACACAAAAATTAAATTAAACGATCTAAATGATTTCAGACTAAATATGATCAATAGTATTAATTCATATTCAGATTTTAGAAAAAAATATTTTTCTTTGGCTAGAAAACAACTTTATACAATAGTTGGAAATGAATTAGTAATGCAGAATAAAGTAAACTTAAGTATTCAACTACCAAATGATGATAGTTCTTTGTTACCAATTCATTCTGATACCTGGTCAGGTGATTCTCCGTTTGAAGTTGTGGTGTGGTTGCCTTTGGTTGATTGTGATACAACAAAATCTATGTATATTTTGCCGCCAAAACATATGGACGATATAAAAAAATTTTTTAATAAAAATAAAAATGCAAGTAGTGACCAAATTTTTAAAAAAATAAAAAAAAATGTGCAGTGGATTAAAATTAAATATGGAGAATTTCTTTTATTCAATCAAAACTTACCACACGGCAATGTTGTAAATAAAACAAAAGAAACCAGATGGTCAATGAATTGTAGATTTAAAAGTTTATTTAGCCCTTATGGTGATAAAAAGATAGGTGAATTTTTTGAGCCTATAACCTTAAGATCTGCTTCTGAAATAGGAATGAACTATAAATATCCAGATGAGACTTCAACTTAGAGGATATATATTCAGTAGGCCTTTTTTAGAGGAAAGGGTGCCACAGCATGTTCAAAATATTGTAATTAAAAATTTTTGTGAACAAAATAAATTTAATTATTTATTGAGCGCAACAGAATATGCAATGAAAAATTCATCTTATATGCTGGAAAAGATTTTATATGATCTCAAAAAGGTTGATGGCATTGTAATGTATAGTCTTTATCAACTACCAGAGGATCAAGAGTATAGAAAAAAAATTTTATTCAAAATAGTTCAATCCAAAAAAAAACTATTTTTTGCTTGTGAAAAATTTTCTATTTCGAATTATAAAGATGTTAAAAAAATTGAAAATTTATGGCTTGTTAAAAAAACTTTACCATACTGTTATAAATATAAAAAATAGTTATGAAAAAATTAAATTTTGTATCAAATTTGCACAATCAAACTAAAAGAGATTATTTAGAAAGAATGACAAATAATAAAGTTGAATGTATGAAAAAAGCAAAAATGTATGAATTTGACTATTGGGACGGAGATAGAAAATTTGGATATGGCGGCTACAAATATATAAAGAATAGATGGAAGCCGGTCGCACAAGATTTAATAAAAGAATATGGACTCACGAATGATTCCTCAATTCTTGATGTTGGCTGTGGAAAAGGTTTTTTATTATATGAAATTTATAAAATATTACCGAGAATTACTATTAAAGGGTTTGACATATCAAATCACGGAATAAATCATGCAAAAGAAGAAATAAGGGATAATTTAATATTACATGATGCTAAAGAAAAATTTCCTTATAAAGATAAAGAATTTGATTTAGTCATATCACTTGCAACTCTTCATAATTTAAAATTAAAAGATTTATTTTTTTCTTTAAGTGAAATTGAAAGGACAGGAAAAAGAGCCTATGTAATGGTCGAAAGTTACCGAAATGAAATGGAGCTTTTCAATTTGCAATGTTGGGCATTAACCTGCGAATCTTTTTTTAGTACAGATGAGTGGGAATGGATATTTGAAAAAAACTGTAAAAATTGTGATTATGAATTTATATATTTTGAATAATTAAAATGAAAAATGCTGTTTTTATTTCAGGTGCATTCAACGTAGTTCATCCAGGACATTTACGACTTTTTAAGTTTGCAAAAGAGCTTGGAAGGAAATTAATAGTTGGAGTTTTATCAGATGAATTGATTAAACAAAAAACATTATTAAAAGATAAATTAAGAGTTGAGGGTGTCAAAAGTATTCAATACGTTGATGAAGTTATATTAATTAAAAATTCAATTAATAAGACTATTTCTAAAATTAAACCTAGTATAGTAGTAAAAGGGAAAGAACATGAAAATATTAACAATGAAGAAGAACAAGTTTTAAAAAAATATGGAGGTAAACTAATATTTAGTTCAGGAGAAATAACTTTTTCTTCATTAGAGCTATTAAATAAAGAATATTATAGTAGCGAAAATACTCGAAAGCTAATATCAAATAAATTTTATAAATCACATCACATTCAAACTAAAAATATAATTAAAAGAATAAATTCATTTAAAAAAATTAAAACACTTGTAATTGGAGACTCGATTATTGATGAGTATCTTACTTGTGAAAATCTTGGATTATCACAAGAAGACCCATCCATTGTTGTTTCACCAATAAATAAATCTAAGTTTGTTGGAGGTGCATCAATAGTGGCGTCTCATTGTGCAGCGCTTGGTTCAAAAGTTGACTTCATTTCTGTTACAGGAAAAGATGAAGGTAATAAATTTTTAAAAGAAAAATTGATTTCTTACGGCGTAAAACCAATTTTATTTGAGGATATCTCTAGACCAACAACAATTAAACAAAGATATTTAACAGAAAATAAAACTCTTCTTAAAGTCTCATACCTACATCAAAATTCGATACCAAAAATTATCGAAAAAAAAATCTTATCATTTATAAAAAAAAAAATTAAAAAATATAATCTTATTATTTTTTCAGACTTTAATTATGGTTGTTTATCACAGTCTTTAGTTGAAAACATTATTCATCTCTCAAAAAAAAATAAAATTTTTGTAACTGCAGATTGTCAGTCCTCTTCGCAAATTGGTAAAATAGAAAAGTATAATAAAGTAAATTTAGTTACACCAACCGAAAGAGAAACTAGAATTTGTCTAAAAAATAACGATGATGGATTAGTAGTTATTTCAGAAAAATTGAGAAAATTTTTAAATTGTAATCATGTTATATTGAAGCTTGGTTCAGAAGGTATAATAATTCAGACCGAAAACAATAGAATATCAGATGGTTTTGAGACTGATAGATTGCCCTCGTTGAATTTAATTCCAAGAGATGTTGCGGGTGCTGGTGACTCACTTTTATCAGGTTCTTCATTATATTTAGCTAGTGGAGGAAATATTTGGGAAGCTTCAATTGTAGGTTCATATTTAGCGTCAATACAAATAGGTAGAATGGGAAATATTCCTATAAAAACTAAAGATTTATTAAGTAAAATTAAGTGATACCTTCAATTATTTTATCAGCTGGTTATGGTAAAAGATTAAAACCACTCACCAATAATGTTCCTAAGTGTTTAGTAAAAATAAATAATATTCCAATTTTAGACTTTTGGATAAATAAGTTAATTAAATCAAATTATGGCCCTTTTTTAGTAAATACTCACTATCTTAAAAATGAAGTTATAAAGCATATCAAAAAGTCTTCTTATAAAGAACATATAAAAATAACAAATGAGAAAAAACTATTAGGTACAGCAGGAACACTAATTAAAAATCTGGAATTTTGCCAGGGCAAAGATTCATTGCTAATGCATGTTGATAATTATTGTAAAGTAGATATGAGAAAGTTTTACAAAGAACATGTAAATAGGCCAAAAAAATGTATGATGACAATGATGACATTTAAACCAGATGATCCAATAAATTGTGGTATTCTTAAAATTGATAAAAATAATGTAGCTAAAAGATTTTATGAAAAATCAATGAGTAAAGGAAATTATGCAAATGGTGCAATTTATTTAATTTCAAATGAAATGCAAAATGAAATTAAAAATAATTTCAAAAATGCGAAAGATTTTTCAAAAGATATAATTCCAAATTTTTTAAATAGAATTTATGTATCTCATACTAATTTGAGTTTTTTTGACATCGGAATAATAAAAAATTATAACAAAGTGAATAAATTATGAAATCTAGTATATTAAATAATAAAAATCTTAAAATTGACAAAAAAGCAAAATGTGTTTCTTTTTTTGTAAAAAATCTTCCTTTTTCAATAAATAAAAAAAATTTAAATGAAATGATGAAACTTTCTGACAAAAATAAAAAAAGTAATGTCAGAATATGTTTTCACAAAAGCAAAGATGATATTCATCATGATATGATAATTTTGGAGAGAAATAAAAACGTTTACCCACCCCACCGACATAAAGATAAAGGTGAGTGTTTTCATGTTATTCTTGGAAAACTCAAAATATTAATTTTTAATAGTTCTGGAAAAATTAAAAATAAAATAATTTTAAAAAAAGGAGAAGTTTTAAGAATCAAAAAAAATTCTTATCATGCTGTTATTGCCTTAACTGATCCGGTCATATATCATGAGTCCAAACCTGGACCTTTTCTGGGAGATAAAGATAGCGTATTTCCTTCCTGGCTCCCAAATGAAAAAAATGCTTTACAAGAGTATTATTCAAAACTATTAAACATATAATTTAATATGAAAAAAGTATTAATCATTGGAGGAGGTCCTGCTGGGTGTGCAGCCGCACATCAAATATCTATGCTGTCCGAAGATTTTGAAATTTTAGTAATTGAAAAATCATCTGTAATTGGTGGTGGTTGTAAAACACTTACAATGGGCGGACATCCATATACTTTTGGCCCAAGACATTTCATTACCGATAAACAATATCTTTTTGATTTTTTAAATAAATTTGTGCCAATGCGTAGTTGTGCTGAACACGAGTTTAAAACATATGTAGAACAAGATGATGCATTTTACAACTATCCTATTCATGAGGATGATATTAAAAAAATGCCTGATTATGATGATATCTCCAATCAGAGAAAAAACGCAAAGGGAGCAGCGGGTGCTAAAAATTTACAGGATTATTGGTTAAATTCAGTTGGCGACATTCTTTATGAGAAATTTATTAAAAATTATAATGAAAAAATGTGGATGGTAAATTCCGTTTCTGAAATAGACACATTTAATTGGTCACCAAAAGGTCCTTCTATTGCATCAGGAAAAGGCAAAGTTTTTAGTGATAAAATTTCAGCTTATCCGATTAAATTAAATGGTTATGATGATTATTTTCCTATAGCAACAGAAAAGGCAAAAGTTTTGTTAAATACTGAAATAACTAAATATGATTTGCAAAATAAAACAGTTACTTTTGATAATGAAAATCATAAATTTGATATAATTATAAATACATTACCCCCTGATCTGGTGTTTGATTTTCAATTAGGTGAACTTCCATTTATTGGTAGAAACTTTTATCCATTTATATTGCCAATCGAAAATGCATTTCCTGAAGATGTGTACTTTTTATATTACGCAGGGAAAGGAAGAGTCACCAGAACTGTTGAGTACAAAAAATTGACAAAATATAAGTCAAAAAACACTTTAATTGGTCTTGAAGTTCCATCTTTAAGTAACAGGCTGTATCCACTGCCCATAAAAAAACATCAAGACCTAGCAGATAAGTATTTTGATTTAATGCCGGAAGGTGTCTATTCTTGTGGTAGAGCAGGTGTTTATAGATATGGTATTGACTTCGATAGATGTATTGACCATGGCATGATTATTGCTAATGATTTAAAAAATGGTGGTGGTGGAAAAGGATCTGTGTTGAAAATTGACCCAACAGGCGAACAAAAAAGAGTCGCTAAATAAATTAATTTTATTATTGGTTAATACTATTTTTTGATAATTTAAAATTTCTTAATGATTTTTTTGTCAGTTTTTAAACTAATAAAAGTTGGTCCTTTTTTTTTATAACAACTCATTACATACTTTTCGGTTTGTCTGCTGTCATTCGGAAAGTAAGAACTTATGTTATTAAATAAAGACATTAATTTTTTTGCATTTAATTCTTTATGGGTTGGTCCAAGGTGAGGATAGTCAGCAAAACCAACAAGTTTTACATTTACATTTTGCTGATCAATATCTAGTTTGATTTGTTCGAATGGTCTTTCAATTAGAAAAGGAGTAATAGTATAAACCCACGGCTTGAGTCCTTCCAATGCCATACCTGAAGCAGTTCCAATCAAACTTTGTTCACAAATTCCAAGGTTGAAAAATTTTTTGGGATGATTTTTCCTAAAGTCATCAAAAATCCCATAACCGATATCACCAACAAGCAAAACTATTTTGTCATCCTTTTTTGCTAATTCATTTATCAATTTACCAAATTTTCTTCTCATAAACCTAATCTTTTTTTACCAATTTCTATTTCTTGACCCTCTAACTTTCTTGCATGCCAAACTGGATCATTTTCAAATTCCTTGATACCTTTGCTTTTAGTAGTATTCACAATAAATATCCTTGGTTTTTTACTTTTGTTAACAGATTTAAATGCTTTAATTAGATCTTTAAAAGAGTGTCCATTTTTGATTGTAACACATTTACAATTAAATGAATTAAACTTTGCACTTAAACTGTCTAGTGGAAGTACATCTTTAATTTTAGATAAGGCTTGAATTTTATTATAGTCTATAATTATATTTAAATTTGAAAGTTGATGAGTAGATGCTATGAGTAAAGATTCCCAAGTTGTGCCTTCTTGACACTCACCATCGCTAATTAAAACATAAATACTTCCCTTTTTTTTCTGTTTTTTTCTAGCGAATGCCATTCCAGTTGCTATAGGCAAACCATGACCTAGGCTTCCAGTGGTACAATAAATACCATTTTTACTGTCTAATTCTAAATGTGTTGTAAGCTCTGGGTTAAAACCCCTTTTTTTTAAGAGCAAACACAAAGGAAATGAAGCATGAGACTTACTTAGTATGAATTTATCATTTTTCTTTAAAATTTTTTCATATAAAGAAACTATAATTTCAATCATTGAAAAACTTCCACCAAGATGCGCTTCACCTTTTTCAATAAATGCTTTAAAGCTATCTTGTCTTAATTTTTTAGCCTTTTTTATTAAATTATTAAACTTCATTTTCTATTTATTTTAGTTTTATACTTTGCATCATTTTAATATTAAAATATATTTTATTTTCAAGGCTATCTTGTAAAATATTTTTACTGAATGCATTTTTTAGATCATTAATTGCATCATCCAAATTAAATTCATTTTGAAAATTTAAAACATTTTTAATTTTTTCAGAAGAAACATGATAAGACCTATTGTCATTGGTAGGAACTCTTTCAATTGTTACATCTTGACCAATTATATTTTTAACTTTTTCAGCTATTTCAATAACTTTAAAATTATTATAACCAACATTGAAGATATTTTCTTTTTCAAAATTAAAATCACTCTCTAGTACATGTATATATGATCTTACCATATCCTTGATATGAATATTAGGCCTCAACTGATCTCCACCAAAAACTTTAATATGTTTGTTATGATATGCTAAGTTTGTTAAAATATTAACTACTAGGTCTAATCGTTGTCTGCCCGAAAATCCACAGACTGTAGCAGGTCTCAATATAATTGTTTTGAAGTTTTCATCTCTATATTTATGACATACCTCTTCACATAAAACTTTAAATTTAGAATAATCTGTGAGTGGTTCTAAGCTATCTTCTTCTTTAACATCAGGAGTATTTTTAATACCGTATACACTTGATGATGATGCGTATATAAATTTTTTAACTCCACTATCTTTTGAAACTTGAATTAGTGGTTCAAAACATGAGTAGTTAATCGATTTACCCAATTCTGGATCTAAATCGTAACTTGGGTCATTCGATATACACGCAAGATGAATTACACAATCAATATTTTGAAAAATTTTTTTATATTTAGTAATCTCTCTTACATCTCCTTTAATTTTATTCACTTTTGAAGAATTAAAAACATTTTCACCATAAATAAATAAATCAAATACAGAAACATCATATCCTTTAAATACAAGAGCGTTTGTTAGTTCAGCACCAACATACCCTCCTCCACCTATAATCAGAATTTTTTTCATTTTAAATATTTAAACCAATTTTTTGTTGCTTTTTTTATGTTAGATTTATTCCATAAAGGTGCATCTTTCCAATAATTTATATTATTTATTAATTCTGAGATGCCATCTTCAAAATTTATTTTTGGTTTCCAATTAAGCATTTTTTTTGCTTTGAATATACTGGAATATGTTATTTTAGGCTCTCCTGGTCTTTCTGGAATATGTGTTTTATTTTTACTTATCAAACTTACGAGATAATTAATTTTTTTGGGATCTGAGGATCCAATATTAATAATTTGATTTTTTATATTTGAATTGCAACATTTTATAAATGCTTCACTAACATCTTTTACATTTACAAAATCTCTTTTTTGATTGCCCTTACCCACTATTGTTAAAGGTTTTTTCGCAAGTTTTTGTTTTAAAAATACACCCATAACAGCCCCATAAGCTCCAGTCGTTCTAGATCTTGTTCCATAAACATTAAATAACCTTAAAGAAACGTATTTTATTTTATAAACATTTGACCAATGTATTATTGCTTGTTCTCCAATGTATTTTGAAAAAGCATAAGGATACTTAGTGTCGATGGTAGAATTCTCATATGTAGGAAATTTTTTTGGAATCCCATAGCAAGATGACGATGCTGCATAAATAATTTTACCAATTTTATTATATCTTACAGCTTCTAAAATATTTATTGTTCCCATGATGTTGGTCTTGCAATAATCAACAGGATCTACAATTGAAGGTACAATATCGGCTATTGCGGCTAGGTGGAATAGAAATTTACAATTTTTAAATATTGGATCATTTTTTTTAATTTTATTGATATCAATTTTATAAATCTTTATTTTTTTATTCTTTTCAAAATCTTTTATATTTTTTCTTGATCCATCTTTAAAATCGTCAATTATAACAACTTTTCTTATATATTTTTTTTTTATCAAATTTTCTGCTAAATGACTTCCAATGAAGCCAGCACCACCTGTGATAATTATTTTCATTTATTAAATATTAAAAGTATTTTTTATCTCTTTCTTAATTATATCTATCTCAGTATCAATAACTTTATACTCTAAATCCTTATTTTTTAAAATTTTTTCAATAAAAGGAATATCTAAAATTTTTGTTTCACCATTTATCTCTACTTTTTTGTACAAAAATTTTTTATAATTGGCATTATGTCTAGGATCCCTAATAGGATCATAAGGATAGTCAAAAATCACAAGTTTTTTTTTTTGAAAATATACTGGTTCAGTAAAACCACATCCATTCCCAATAAAACCTTTTGAATTATTTACTGCATACAATTGATCAAAAAGAGAGTAGTTGTCTGATAAATTTATAAAGAAGTCTAATTTCTCATTTTCATAATTTAAATTAAATTTTTTTATTTCCTCAATCGATTTGTCAAATTGATTCCCAATTACTAAAATATTATATTTTTTTGTGAGTAAAAATTTAATTATATTTTCAACTTTTTTTAAATCGGAGGTCTGTCTTGAGGCTGATCCACTTATATTATTATAGTCTTTATCATAATATTTAATAAAAATTAAAAAATAGGGTTTTTTACAAAAGTTAATTAATTTATTGCTCACATTTTTTTTTTTTTCAAAATTTATGTTAATTAAATTTCTTATGCTATCTTTGTTTCTAAGCTTTGTGTAATCACACATCGTTGGCTTAAAATTTTTCATTTTTCTTAATTCTGCGTGAATTGAATGATCTGGTAAAAAATCAAATATATAAAATGGATTTGTTATATATTTATCTTTGTTAAAAATTAATTTGATTATTTTACTATCAGTCCCCCCAAATAAAATAATTTTTGCTTTCTTTTTTTTCTTAATTTCCAAGTATTGAAATAAATAGAACATGTAAGTATCCCCAAAACTTACATATTCTGGATAAATATATTTATATTTAGAAAAAGAATTTATAATTAATAGCCAAGCATTGATTAAAAAAGCATAGATATAAATAATAAAATTTTTGATTATTTTCATATTTAATAAATAAATTTAATTATTTTTAATAATTTGATTTATTTTAGAAATAATTTCACTGGCCGTTGGAGGAATATTATCTACATTTGTATGGTGGCCAGCAGTTTTATCCTTTAAACCCATAAAAAAAAATTTTGATATTCTGGATCTGGTTTGTATTTTACTTGCTAATATACTCATTAAACCATCTTTGAAGTCATTATCTGTCATTAAGACTCCATATTTTGATTTTTTCAAATATTTATAATCCTTATTAGATAAATTAAATGGTTTCAATTTCCACAAATGCATTATTCCGACTTTGATTTTCTTTTTATCAAAGTAATTTTTTACTTCCTCAGCCTCAAATCGAGTTACTGAAATTGGCATTAAAACAATATCAGGATTTTTTGGTAATGAGTTTTTTAAATTTAATTTATTACTAAAACTTTTTCTATGTTCTGATACATAAAAAACATCATCACTGTTTAAAAATTTTTTATAAACAAACTTATATTCATTTGACGACATTGGACTAAATATTTTAATATTTGGCATCTTATAAAAAATTGAAATTTGGCTAGAACCCGAAACTGGACCAATATTTCCCTCTAACGCTATTCCTCTAATAAAAATTGGACATGGTTTTTTCCAAATTTCCTTTGTTTTACATGCATAATTAACAATAAATATCATATTAAACCAGTTGTAGCCCTGGTATCTTATTATATAGAATGGTCTTTTACCCATTAGGCCTGCTCCAGTAACAATTCCCCCATCTGCAACATCGGCCATTGGTAATTCTATAATTCCATCTTTTTCATATAATTTAGGTAAAGTATTATCTACCCAGCCAACACCAGTAAGATTTTGTCCAAAAACCATACTTTTAAATTTTTTCAAATGTTTTTTAGTGATTTCTTTTATTGTATCTCTAAGAGTTTTTTCCATAAATTATTAATTTTTAAATTATTTTTTAAATATATTT
>MDSZ01198693.1_pt1 | contig 11860 bp, 31 predicted proteins | sample 811201 | NCBI WGS metagenome assembly MDSZ01 (sample SAMN05326647, study PRJNA326480) | marine metagenome | isolation source: seawater | place: Indian Ocean: North | collected 2010 | reverse complement strand
ATCATAATCTTTTTGCCATACTCTAATTAAGAGTTGACCTTGTTCTACAAAAAAACCATTCCATTTAAATTCGTGGAGGTGCTTAGAACAAACACCTCCTTTATTTAATTCAATACGGTGAAACTCTAATACACCATTGGCTTCTACTAACTCAGTAGTGCCCCATACTTTACCTGCAAACATTTAAAACCTTCCTAATATTCTCGCTATATTACCAACAAAAGGCAATAGTGCTAATGCCATTAATAAATTCATGCCTGTATGAGCCATCGCAATTCGTAATGTATCACCTTTAGGCATACCATCTGAAACAAAGACACCAGCTAACCAAATAGTACCTGTTGTTCCTATATTAGCTCCTAACACTGCTGCTATTGCTGCAGGTAAAGGAACTGCTCCTGATGCAACTAATGCTATAATTGCAGTTGTAGATAGAGATGATGATTGCCATAACAATGTCATAACAATACCACCTAAAAACATCCAATAAGGATTATGAATAAAGAATGATAAGTGATCAATGTTACCCATTGACTTCATACCACCTGAAAACATTTTAAGGCCAACATAAAAAACTACCAGTCCCACTAACGTTGTAATAATTGGATTTCCTAATTCCATTTTTTTGACTTTCTTTATAAGGTTATCGGTTTTCATTTTGTTCTACTTTCTTTTATGTTCTACTATTCCTTTAACAATAGATTCAAAGTCATCCAGATATATCATATTAGGTCCGTCACTCGGCGCATTATCTGGATCATCATGCACCTCTATAAAGAATTTATCTACACCTAAAGCAGCGGCAGCTCTAGTGAGACCAGGCACCAAAGTGCGATCACCCCCACTGCTAGTGCCAAGACCTCCTGGCTTTTGGACGCTGTGGGTCGCATCAAAAACCAAATCAACATTAAGGTCATTAAGCAAATAATCCATACCGGTAAAATCGACCACAAGGGTATTGTATCCAAAACACGTTCCTCTCTCAGTTATCCAAACTTCATTAGTTGCATTTTTTACTTTACTTAAAATGCCTTGTACATCCCAAGGAGCCATAAATTGTCCTTTTTTGATGTTTACTATCTTACCTGTTGAAATAGCAGCTTGAATTAAATCTGTTTGACGTGAAAGGAAAGCTGGTATCTGTATTACATCGACAAAGTCTTGAACCAGGTAAGCTTGTTTTTCTTCATGAATGTCAGTACATATATCTACTTTAAGAACATTCTTCATCTCTTCAAATGCTTGCATAGTCTTAATAAAGCCAGGTCCTCTTTCACCGTCTATATTACTTCGGTTAGCTTTATCAAAAGATGCTTTAAAGATATATTCAATATTATACTCATCACATATACGCTGACAAGTACTTGCAATAAGAGAAGAATGAGCTAAGGATTCATGCTGACATGGACCCGCTATAATCTTCATAACCCTTTACTCTCCCAGTAACTCTCAATTACCATTCTTTTAGCAGCATCACTCTCTTGAACAAAAGCCTGAGCTTGTTGTATAGTTAAATGCTGAGTTGCAGCCCAATGAGCTAACGCTCTATTCATTGTATCATATTCCATATGATCTTCTCGTAGTTCTACTTCTTTATCTGCCATCTAAAGTACTCCATATTTTGAGTTTTTCTTCTTTTACTTTAATGCGTGCATCAATATCTTTCTGATCAACTAAATTAAGCTCAATTACTTTATTAATCATACAAAGAACATCACCAATCTCTTCTGTTAGTTCTAAAGAAGCTCTTCTATCAAAATGCTTCTTTCTTATAACCTTCATACAAGCTTGAGTTAATTCACCACACTCTTCAGCAAGAATAACCATATGCTCATCTACTAACGTAAGCGTATCGTTAAACTTACTCTTTTTAGGTTTGATATCTTCAACTGGTTCTAACTGATCTGCTATACTTTCTTCTCTCAATCTGCGCCCCATATAATCCCAATACCCCTCATACTGTTGTTGTCCACTCAATGACTGAATCCTTTCTAAATGATCTCCAGGCTTCTTTTTCTAGATCCCAAACAGGAAGTACTTCATCAGATATCTGACGAATCTTTTTCTGAGATAAGGGATCTTCTTTAGTAGCTTTAGGCACTACTCCATCTTGAAGTGTACATGACATTTTACGTTCAGTACCGTCCTTCTTTCTAAACTTAACATCTACAGCACCAAGCTGTAATGCTTGTTTCAATTCATCGATATTTAATTCTATTGTATCAGTACCATAAGCACCAACAACACCATCATGACCTCTCATTATATTCTCCTTTGCTTTTCATAAGGGCTTCCCATGCTTCTTCGAAACCCTCTTCATATCTATACGCTTCTTCATTATGCCATAACCTAAAAAGGTAACTATCATGCATACTCACAATGTCTTTGTCTTGCCAAGAATCGCACCCCAGATGACCTTTTATCATCCAAAACCTCCGATAAGCTTCTTTACGAAACTCCGGGGTCATTAATTATATTGCCGAAGGCAACTTGCGCTGCCGAAGGCCTTCCATTTTAAGATAACCAGCGAGCCATTGCTCGGGAGTCTTTATATTCTGTTTCCTAGACATCTTCAACTTCTTTTTTCTGAACTCACCTAGTAGACACTTAGCTTGTGCTCTGCCCATAAAGCGAGATACTAAGCGTATCAGATCTTTTCGGAATTGTATATCGTGATGACGGTTACCGCACTCATGAGCAAGTTCGTGTAGTAACACATATTGATTTAGACCATAGTTGCGATCCAGCTGAACACGGCCGCCGTAAGACACACCTGCTGTAGCTGCTCGCTTTACATTTCTTTTCTCTATGATATCTACATGTCTGGGATGACCTTTGCATAGGTCTTTCCATAGTTTAGACTTCAGTACTCGTTTTAAATAAGAACGAGCTTCGCCGTAGTCTTTAAACTGTATACCAGTACCATGTATTTTTTGAAAAGCCCATTCAGCAGAATATACTTTGGACTTAGTAGAATCAGAATAGCATGAGCGATTGCGTTTAAGTGTGCTACTTCGCTTTCTTCTATAATCCAAATACTTTTGAATCATACTATCTTCCCAGCCTTCACTTCGTAACTCATCAACGTAATGCGCATCACAAGTCGAATACATCATAATAAATCTCCTCTAATTCAATATATTATATGAACTTTAGAAGTTAAAGTCAACTACTTTATTTAACTACTCTAGATAATCTGTATCAAACATATTTAAGTTAACATGTTCTCTATTCTTTAAATGAGCTTCTTGTATTGCTTCTTTAGATTGTCCGGTATATGGTACAGCAAGATACTTATCAATAAGATAGTCATTAACAGACTTATCAGCATAGTTTGTCCTGCGCCAGAGTGTGCCTAGTATACGACCGAACTTACCAGCTGCATCATATTGTTCTGTCTTTAGTATAAGTCCTTTTGGATCATCTAAGAAGTTCTCAACAAACTTAGTAGCTAGCTTTCCGTATTTCTTTTCTTCTAAATCTCTAGTACGAGACTCAGGAGTATCAATACCATACAGTCTAACTCTTTCTTTATGTAACCAGACACCAAAGCCAAGATCTATATCTACATCAACAGTATCACCGTCAACTACTCTGACGAGTCTTACATTATACTCGTACATTACTTACCTTTCTTAGCTATTTCAGCCTCTAGTTGAGCTACAAGTTTGGCTTTCAATTGACGTCTATCCAATTCAATTCCAATCTCTCTTCCTTTAGCTTCTAATTGTAGTTTAGTTAACTTACTAAGATCGATAGTCTCTTTCTTAGCTTCTTCTTTCTTCGCTCTTGTTTTAGATGCTTTAGATTCAATCACAGTAGGCTTCTGAATAGTTATGGCGTATAGAACACCAATAACCAATAGAGCTATTACTATGAGACCTATCGCAGTATTTGCATCATCCATTACGTCTCCTTATTATCTAACGGTATTAATTCAATCTCCCCATCTATATGGGAAGGCCTAGTTTTAACAAAGCCGCCTTCTATGAGAGTATCAATGGTGTTTTGTACAGCATTGTTAACATAGAAGAACTTTGCAGCCCATATGCCGAATATAGTACCAGCACAATAAGCTATAAACAACCAAATTTCGTATTGATATGTTTCCATAGGGGGTCCTTTTTTTAGTTTTTTGCTCGCGCAATTTTTTTAGACGGCCTTGGTTTAGTATATAGGTTACTTTTACGCAGGTTAAACCATTAATAGTGAGAACGCACATCGCCCTCTGTACATGGTCTCTGCGCTGAAAAGTTTTTTATACGCGGCCTGTCTGGGTGTGGGGTGTGGGCAGAGTGACAGGGTTTGCATGTCTCAAGCATCCGGTTGAGGCCTCTATGTTACCATAAGGCCATACCCACAAGTCTTTACTCAGCTACAGTGCCATCTAATACTGGCCAGGCCATCAGAGCCATTCCAGGTATACCGAGTACTAATATCATATACAATGGTGATGCATCGTTAACTGATCCAGCCATGATGCATAATAGTAATCCTAAGCTAAGTCTAAGCATTCTGTATATTCCTTTGTCTCTATATGTACTATAGTATCTACAGGCACTCTAGTACCTTCTACGTATTCCCATAGGTTGATAAGAGAGGCTTCCTCAGTATCACCAAAGAAGCTTCTCTCTCTATCATCAGATAGTTTAAGGACTGAACGATAAGCCATTAAGCCGCTACCGCAGACTCGAACTCAACGTCAGTATCCATATCACTATCGAAGCTAACAGCAGGTTGCTCTGGAGTAAACTCTACATCCAGCTCAGAGCCTGCTGCCGCATCCTCTGCAAGAAAAGCATATGCACGCTTAATATACAATGCAGCATTACTACGATATGTTGCATTAACGTCCATGACCTGCTGAATTAGCTGCTCGTAGGCGCCCTTTTCAGCTGGGCTATTCTTAAGAGTATCGTGGCTAGGTTGATTAGCAAATACAGGCCTAGTGGCATCGATCGCCTTAGAAAACTTAGTTACTTTAGTCATTACACATTCTCCATAATAAAAAGTACCTCTTCAGGTACGGGTTATTAATAGGGCCAGCCCCTATTAAATATTGTTAGCCTTCTTATAGTTGTAGATGTATACACCAGCATTCGCTTTAGAAACACCCATGGCTTCAACCATCTCGGCAATAATCTCTTTACGGTTAGAAAGACCAATCTGCTCAATGATAATAGCAGCATGCTCTTTCTTACTAGAATATCTTTTACTTCTAGAAGTAACAATATCCTTACCAATCTCAGCAAGGGTATCATCACTTTGAGTAGGAAGGGGATCTGAAGTATTCCACTTTTCTCCAGTAATGATATTCACCATATCAACACCAGGACCCATAGCAGCTCTAGCTTCGAATCTCTGCTCAGCGATCTGCTCAGGAGTTCTTTTCTTCTGATTTTCACGATATTCATTCATGGTTCTTTCAACGTAGATTTCACGAGCAGCATTAGTAGCTTCAATAATAGAATCGTCAATAAGAGCCTCATCAAACAACTGCTCAAGAGCGTCTGACATCAAAGGACGAAACTCACCGTCGGACATTCTCCAACCAATAGCGTTTCCTTCAAATTTAACTTCACCTTTATTCCACTGCTCAACTACGTAACTCATAATGTATATCTCCTATTTCTTTATTATCTTATTATAGGAACTAATGCGGATAGAATCAACTGTTTTCTGCTGTTTTTTCGCCTTCTAACCTATTGATATTAAAGGACATTTGAAAAAAGTTTAAATTAATTTAGGTATGGGGTGGGCTCCTACCGTGCGTCTCCGAGGGTCTCCGCAGGGGCTCTCTAGGGTCTCAGGGGGAGGGCGGGCAGAAACCCACGTTTCTAGTACGTTTCTCTAATTACCAAATAGAACGCTCTTTGTTTTTCAAAGCAATATCGTAAATCGTTTCGTCATTCAATGTATAGAACACTGTAAGTTCTTCGCCTTTTTCAATGGGACGCACAGTCCACAGCTCTCTTATCATGTTTTCTCCATTGGTATTCTCAATAATAACGCAATTTGGAGTATCTGAATGGTTTACGAACCCTCCAATCGGTGTTCTCACCCACTCTTCTCTGATATGATAATGAGTTTTTCCTATGTACCAGCTAGCTTTGATTGGAGCTTTCGCATGTAATCCTAAGCCATCTATCCCAGATTCTTTGATTGTAATGTATTCTGGTAGTGGTCTATAACTGAATGTTGGCATTACCAGAGCCTATTGCTAAGTTCTTCTAATTTCTTCTTAGATTTTCCTCTGACTATCTTAAGAGCTTTATCGATTTCTTCTTGTTGTACTTTCATTCCTACAACAATTATAGCTACCATACCCATTGACTTATGCGGTGTACATATGTAAACGTATGTTCCTTCTTTCGTAAAGGTAAAACTATATTCTTTTGATAGCTTTGACTTACCGATATCTTCTGGACCTGATACATGTTCTACGTTATGTCCTTTCGATGTAGGTATCCATGTCACGGTATCTCCTACGTTGATATATTTGATATCATCAGAATATACCATCTTAGCACCATCATCTCTCTTATTGAGCATATCAATCGTTATATCTTCAGCATATGCTTGTATTGGTAGTAATAACAATAGTGCTAATGTTGGTATTGAGAACCATTTTCTAAGCTTCTCATCCCACACTGCATTCTTAGCTCTTTGTGGTCTATGACTATATCTCTTACCTTTAGATTTATTAGTCTTCCCTGGTAATAATCTTTTTCCCATATCATCTCCTTATGATTCAATATTTATTTCAACAACACTGGATTGTTCACCGCGCTTCGACATTCGAAGAAGCTCAGGATCTTCGCCAGATAACCAGAGTAGTATGACCAGCACTACATTTAATATAATCTTCTTATGTTGTACACATATCTCGAAGTTTAATTAAAGCACTCAAACTATTCCATAACATATCAGGCTCCCCTGTTAGTGAAAATACGCTGCGGCATATCGAAGCAAAGAAGCTCCTAACACAATACACAGCGACGTATTTAAAACGATGAGAGATCGATCTTTCCAAGCGATACTCACATACAACCATAGTAGCGTCCCACAAAATGATAGGGCTACATCATATAATTTAGGCACCTCTTCTACGCTGCGACACATAACAGCCAATAAAATTATTAGCGTAGCTACCCATTTAACTCTCCAAATTACTTTCTCTGTCGTCACTAAACGCATCGTGTCCCTCAAAATACAGCTGAATCATAACGTGAACCGCAATATCACACACAATCAACACAGTGCAAAACGCAGCAAATAAAGGTAATGATGTAGTCACTTACCCTTCCTCTTTGTGAATTCTTTGTAAGCTCTCATTCTCATATGCGTTTTCCATCGCATCGGCCTACGGCGGAGATTTTTGGCGCTTCGCTTATGAATACTAGCACTAAGCGCTTCCTTGAGCTCGCTCTTGGCGTCTTCTCTGTCTTTAGCCATTCCTTTAGCAATCATAGTATCGAACAGATCTTCTTCTGCTTTAACGAATTCATCGTGCGCTTGTTTATCTACTATTTTTTGCGCACGTATTTTTTCGTATCCTTTCCACCATGTTTGATCGAACAGCTTCTTATTCATACACCAAGACCCTCACCACTCATCATATAGTTGGCAGCAAACTTATCTACCTGATGAGCTTTCATTTTAGGTAACATTCGAAGAGCTTTCATTTTTGTCTCTTTCTTAGCGTGACTAGCTTCGATAAGGTCAGTCATAGCATTTCTCTTTGCTTGTAAAGATACAGCTGACCATACCTTCTCACATTCTTTAGTTAGATCTTTCATTTATCACCTCTTTCATCATAACGTTTTCCATCAAATACACATACAAAGTATAGATAGTCATTTGAATCGTTTATCACTTTATGGAATACTCCACTCTCGATTGTGACTATAGCACCTTTGCTCACTCTTATCTCTTCATCATCTAACTGCATTTTACCAACGCCATGCATAAAGAAATAAACTTCTTCTTGACCGTCATGCTTATGACCGGTCGTTTCTTTACCAGGAAATAAATGCGTACTACTCAATACAAGTGTATCACCGAAAGGATTATCCTTTACAACATACCTATCATCTTTCTTTGCAACAAAACCACCTATATCGTTAAATCTGTACTTCATCTATGTCCTTCTAAATAAATCCTCTGCTCTGCAATGCGGTTGTGATCTACAGTTTCTGATATTATTCTGCCACATCAATTCATTCGGCATCCAATCAAACTCTGCTCTGTTAATATTATGATGCCCATCCTTTTGCATTGCACATCCTTGTAATCCCAAAACTACTAGAATTGTTATTATTGTCGTTTTCATAGATTACTTTTTCCTTAAATAATTTATACAAGAAATTATGATTCCCCCGAAGAGGAACCATACTAAAAAATTATACCACCAACTACTCAACTAAGCCTTGCTCCTTAGCAGCAGCTTCAATGATTGGAGTAAAGGCAGGTTCAACTACTTGCTCTATTTGATCCCAGTTATCACCGTAGATGCATCGACCATTACGATACACAGCAAGAGCTAGATCATCTCTTTTGATTCCAAGAACTTTAAGTTGCTTACCTCGGTTACCAAGACCATTGTTGAAGATATCATATACTACATTTTGAGCTTTACGAAACTTCTCAAGAGCAGGATGCTTCCAGTGCTGAGGTACTTGACCTTGAGCAGGATATATATCTAAGTTAGTCAACTTGACTGCTAATTTTCCTGTACGAGGTGTAACTCCCCACTCACTTTTAACTGCTTCAACCATTATCTATCTCCTCTTCAATAGTCACTTTGTACATTTTACCGTTTAAATCAGTTACTTGAACGACTTTTTTAGGAGATACAAACCATCCACCTTCAGGATGAAGGTCAGACTTGATACCTCCTACTTCACTAATATAAGTTTCAACATCATCTTCTATAGAAGACTGTAGAGCTTTTTTAATTCGATCAGCTATGAAATCACAATATGCAATCATCCGCCTACTCCATAATATGCTAGCATTTCTTCTTCTAGCTTTTTATTCTGTTCATCAACGCGAGCAATCTGCTCTTCCATCCACTCGCCTACTTCTTTGAAACCTTTTGCAGTAGCATATACATACTGCAGGTCATATTTCATTCTAGTTAGTTCTTTAGAGAACTCTAGACCATCTTGTAAGTTAGTAATCTTCATTATTTAACTCCCCAACACTACTTCAAAAGAACCATCTTCGTTCTTCTCAAAGCCCTCGATGAAAACATGATGTCCATCAGCTGCTTGAGCTAAAAGAGAATCAACTGCTGATTGGATACCAGCTTGATCAAAAGCACCAACAAAAGAAGAAAACTTGCTCCACTGATACTCACCCATTTCATCTCTACCAGTAATAGTAGTGAAAGTAAGTCTTGAGTTAGCTTTCATTTCTGGATGAGGCTCTACATAATCACACCAGATTGAGAGGTTTGTTTTTTCTGCTTTTTCAACTAATCCGAACATTTCATTATCTCCTTATTTAATATAATAATAATAGTAACTTTTGCAGTAAAGTGCAACTAAAAAAGGGCGGAATAGCACTTTTTAACTCATTGATTTTATTGGAGACTTGAAAAAAGTTGAAAAAAAGTTTAAATAATTCCCTTTTTTTCCCATGGAAATACTAACCATCTATCGTTTTCTATGGTTTCAGCATAGATATCTTCATTAAATTTAGATGTGCTTCTCCTTACTAGAGATGCAAATGTCAATTGTTTGTGATATGATTTATCAAATGAATTCTTTATACCTTCGAAGGTTGTACCTGAGTCATTAATTTCATCTACAAAGACTACATACTTACCTTTGTCAAGATAGTTTCTTTTTATAAATTTATTAACTACTTTGATACCTCCATCACGAGTTTGCCACATAACTGTTTCCATTGGCACTCCTAGTTCATGTGATAGATATACAGCTGGTATTAATCCACCTCTAGTGATACCAGCTACACAGTCTAAAGGTTTCATCGAAGTTTTTAATTTAAATTTTAATGTATCAATATAATCAAGAGTCGTTAGATAAGGTATCACTTGTTTTGTCATGCTATAATAATTTCCTCACGTTGTAATCAAATGGTTGAATTGTTTTTATTTCAAACTTCTCATTATCTGTAGTAACACCTTTTATGTGTCTATCAGTAAGCTTGTCTATTCTTTTAAACTTAAATACTTTTTTGGTGTCTCCGTTGAGCATACCTGATCCTGGCTTAAACCAAACTGTAACCTCATATTCATCAGTTAACCATTTCTTTAGCCAATTCCAGTTCACACATCCACCTTTACATTACTTATAGCACTCGGAGGAGCTTTTGCAAGCACAGCCACACCTTGCCTGTCATACCCTATTACTTGTTGATCTGATGGTATAGGACCAGGTTTATGCTTAGGCATTTCAACGTTATAAGGTACAGGATATAATTTTCTCGGTAAAACTTTTTCAGGTTTTACTAAATCCTTCTCTAGCGGTGTAGAGATATGAGGGTAAGAAGGAATGATTGCATTTAGTTTATCTATCATTTTTGGTCCAATCTTTTTTTAGTTAGCTTTCTATATACTGACAACCAGTATGTATAAGCCCATGGATGGCCAGCTGCATCAGCTGAACGATGTATAATTATATCTTCTAAAAGCTTCTCTACATTTTCAATACGAGTATCTAAACTATTAGGCATCTAAAATAATCCTCTGTGTATCTGTCCAATCATTAACTTTATGAACTGAACCTCTAGGGTCTGATGATACGACCTTAGCTATTTCATAATCATTACCACCTTCTTCTACAGCGTCACCAACAAAAAAGATATCTCTTCCTTGAGCAGCACCAGGTATATGAGCTAATATTTGACTCTTATCTTTACCTTTTGGATGTATATCTATGCCGGTTTCTCCACCAATAGAAGCTTGTAGGCCAGGAAATCTAGAGTTAAATCTACTAGCAATACCTTCTCTTTCTTTTACTAGAGCATCCCAGCGTTTATAAAAAGCTCTATCTTCAACAGTAGCGTTCTCTCGTCCTAAAATAGAAAAATTTACAAAACCTGGTCTCAACTCAATATGTCTTCCAACCTGATTTCCAGGATATTTAGAGTTCTTAAACTCTTCAATAAAAAAGTCCAAATGACTTGAGTCTGGCACCCAATCATTTTCATAAACTATAGAGCCTTGCATCCATACTGAATTACCAGCACAACTAAAAACAGTTTCTACAGCTTCTAGTATTTCTGAGCCAAGCTGTTCTTCTGATTTAGAATAATCAGAACCTGATACAAGATAGACTTTATTATACTCAATAAACTCCATCAGCTCAGTTTTAAAATCTGGATCGATTACACCTCTACTAGGAGTCAACGTTCCGTCTATATCAAAAATCCAAACAGGCCGTTTCATTTCTCAGTCACCTCTTCTACTATGACACCTTTTTTAAATTTATCATTTAATCTAATAACAGTTTTACCGCTATTAACCATCTGCTTTGCCATATATCTTGCTACGTTTTTATTTTCACCGATATAAGCAATACGATTTTCGTCATCATATAGTATAATTTTACCACCTTGCTTTTCTACTATACGCACTTTTGTTCCGATCTTAAAATGAATGTATATAAATCATCCAAGATATTAGACTTATCGTAGCTACTTGTAACGTCAAAGCACCTGCTACAATTAGTACTGGAAACACCGCGTTCCAAAACATCGGGTTCTCATTAACTAATTTTTCTAAGTCTGTGTCTTTAATTATTGTCCTCCTGCTCTTTCTTAAGACGAGCGATTTGATCTTTCAACCTTAGTTTACGAACTTTCATAGCTCTAACAGCATCATCGTAACCGT
>MDSZ01138205.1_pt1 | contig 11860 bp, 17 predicted proteins | sample 811201 | NCBI WGS metagenome assembly MDSZ01 (sample SAMN05326647, study PRJNA326480) | marine metagenome | isolation source: seawater | place: Indian Ocean: North | collected 2010 | reverse complement strand
GAAAAAAATTATATAAAGGTGGTGATAGTGCTGGTGCTGCTAGTGCTAGTGCTAGTGCTGCTAATTCTGCTGCTCCTGCTAGTGGTTATGAAAATAAAGGACCATTAATGAAATGGCCTAATATACAATTTTTTTCATTAATTGGTCCATATGTATTAATAGGATTTTTTATATTATTAACTATATTCAATTCAAATATTAAAGGTGTAATTTATGTTATTGGATTAATTCTTACATTATTTTTATCAAATGTGATTACAAGTTTTATGCCAAAACATGAGAAAAGTGGTATAGCTATGTGTAAAGCGTTTGGATTTTCATCTTTAATTGATAATTCAATACCATTTGGTGTATTGGTTTATTCATACACATTTATTTATTTATTGATTCCAATGATTCAAAATAGTATGGTAAATTTTTCATTAATTATTTCATTATTATTATTATTAACGACTGATATTATCATTCAAATAAATAATGGTTGTTCAAGTTCAGCTACTATTATGATGGCAGTAACTAGTGCTATATTAATTGGACTTACATGGAGTATCATGGTAAATGCTATGGATAATTCTTTACTATATCATACTGATTATTTAACAAATAAACAAGTATGTAGTATGCCAAGCAAACAAAAATTTAAATGTAATGTTTATAAAAATGGTGAATTAGTTAGTTCAACATTAACTTAATCATCAAAAAAAACAATATTTTCATTTATAAATTTTTTAAAAAAAGTTAAATAAATTTTACGATTAAAACTATATAATATCATTTTTTCATTATAATTTTTATTTAAACTTAGATTTAAATTATAGTATTCATTTAATATATCTTTTAAATTTTCATTTTTATATGTTTTATCTAAATCATCATATGAAAAAGATTTTTTTTTTAATTTTTTATTGACATCATTATGTAAAAGAAATATAATTTTAATTAATTCATTTTTATTTTTTACATTTATAATTTTATATTTTTTTAATAATAACATAGCATGTGAAGAACATAAAGGACAAGGTAAATTAGAACAAATTTTATAAATAAGTTGTACTAAATCTTTTTTTTTTTCTTGAAAATGTTCATTTTTAATTTTAAATGTTAAAGTATGTAATGTTTTCCATATACATGGACCCCAACTACTTTTTTTCATTTAATAAATAAATATATATAAAAAAAAAGATATTATTTTATTAATGCAAACAATAAATTTACAAGATGCTCTTAAATGGCTAAAAAATGAATCTAAAGAAATTGATGAAAATAATGAAATAAATTATTGTTATATTACAAAACAACCAATAGAACATAAAATAAAACTAAAATGTGGTCATATATTTGAATATGATGCTATTTTAAATCATTTATTAGTAACACAAAATAAAAATAGATCATATCATATATGTCCATATTGTAGAACAAAAATAAATTTATTTTTACCTTATTATGAAACATGTAAAATAATAGAAAATAAACCAAATAACCATTTATTTAAAAATAATTATTTAACATGTTCTTATGAATTTAAAAGTGGAAAAAATAAGAATAATTGTTGTAATAAACATGGACATAAATTTTCTCATGGTAATTTTTGTTTTCAACATAGTAAAAATAAAGACAATAGAAAAAGTCAAGAAATTTGTTGTCAAACATTAAAAAATGGTAATCCATGTAAATTTAAAGTTTATGATAAAACAACAAAATTATGTAAAAGACATTTTAATCTTAAAAATAAAGAATTAAATACAATATAATTATAAATATAATATGAATAATGAAATATTAGTTCAAACAATTAAACAATGGATAGAATTAGAAGAAAAAATAAATGGTTTATCAAAAGAATTAAGAATATTAAGAAAAACAAAAAAAGATTTAAATGTATCTTTAATTAATGTTATGAAAGAACATGAAATTGATTGTTTTGATTGTAATAGTGGACAATTAGCATATACTAGAAATAATGTTAAAAAATCAATAAATCAAAAATATTTAATAAATATTTTAAATCAGTATTTTGAACAAAATAATAATGAAGAAGCGGACAAAATATGTAATTATATTTTAGAAAATAGAGATACACAAGTTCGTGAAAATATTAAGTTAAAGAAAAAAAAAATATAATAAGAAACAAATATAAAGAAAGATGTCAGAAACGACTACTTCATTAGAAACGACTACTTCAATAGAAATGACTCCTTCACCAAAAATTATACAAAATAATAAAAAAATGATGTTATATCTTTTTTTTACAAGTAAAATGGGAAGAATTTTATTATTTTTATTTATTTTTTATATTGTAATAAAAATTATTAATTATATATTAGATTTTTTTAATATTGGAAAAGAATTAGGTTATATTTATTTTATTTGGTTTTCTATATTATTTTTATTTTTTACTATTCTTCCTTTAAAGAAAAGTTTTCTTTAAGTTTATTTATAAAAATACTTAAAAATTGATTTAAGTATAATTAAAGAAATAATATAAAGAATGGAGAAAAATATCCATAAAAAGGTAAATAGTCACATCAATGATTTCAAAAGTAATATTCAAAAATGGATTCATGAAAAAAAGGGTTGTATTTTGATTGATGGTGAAGATAAAACAAATGAATTTATTCAATATATGGTTGATTTTCCAAATATTGAATTGTCAAAAGAAGACTTTCAAAAAAGAAAAAGATTAAAAAATAATATTCCCGATTTTAATCGTTGTATTGCGTTAAAATGTAATGGAGAACGTTGTAGTCGAAGACAAAAAAATGATAGTGTGTCATTTTGTGGTACTCATATGAAAGGAGCGAATTATGGTACAGTAAATCATATGGAACAACAAAATAAAAAAGAAAAAGTACAGCTTTGGTTACAAGAAATTAATGGTATTTGTCGTTATATAGATAAAGATTATAATGTGTATTGTATGGAAGATATTTTAAATAATATTGAATCACCGCGTATTGTTGGAAAATATGGTATACATGATATAAATGGAACTTATTATATGATTACATAATTAAAAATAATATTATTATATATTATTAACATGCCAAAATATATTTGGAATAAAGAAAATATTCTACATTATTATGAAGGCGCTATTGAAAAATTTAATAAAGAATATAATGGATATCCTATTTTAAAAACATCACAATATCCATTAGAAGAAATAAATAAAGAAAAAAAATTTTTTAAAAATAAAGAAAACGATTATCATGTTGAATTGAATAAAAAAAAAGATGAACAAGAAAAGGCAAATTATTGGTATAAGCGATTAAAACATATATGTTATATTTTACTACAATGTACAAGTATAAAAGGGTGTGAACAAATTGAATTAAACATTTTTGGGTCAGAAAAATATTCAAGTGATGTAGATATTGGATTATCTTATAAAAAAGGTACAAATCTTAAAAATGCTGTACCATTATCAAAAATGATTCAATTATTTGAATCTAAATTTGTAAATTTAGGTTATACATCATTAGATCTTGATGTTGAAATGTATGCTAGTTATTTTTATAATGTGAAAACTGGAAAAGTTGATATAAGAATAAATACTGCTATGTACTATATATCTTTACCTTATATTGTTTCTGGAATTATTAAAAATTATATACAAACAATATTATATAATTCAAATACATATTGCGATATAAGACGAAAATTAAAAAATTGTAATATTAGAAATTTAAATAACAAAATAGATCATTTAATATCAATTAATAAGAAAGATTTTTTTCATAAAGTTATAGTTTTACCTAAAAAAACAATAAAGTTATTTGATAAAAATTCAAAATTATTGGATAAAATAAAAGAAATAATTTATAATTATAAAAATATATCTATACCCATCGTAAAAAATTATTTAACAAAAAATTATAAAGAAGGGTGTAAAGAATATTATAAATTTTTAGATCTAGTACATGAAGAATATATTAAACCAAACCCAGATTTTTCAATACTTGCAAATTATCGGCCTCAAGCATTAGTATATAGAGCAGAAAGTTATCAATCAACTGCAACAATTGAACATGTTGTATATGATATTCAACAAAAAAATGAAACTTCTAAAAAAATAGTTCAAAAAAAGAAATATAAAAATATATTTGAAAAAAAAATAGATAAATATCATGAAAGAATAAAAGATGCTTTAGAAAAAATAAATTCTACAAATAGTGATAAATATACATTATCAATATTAGAGCAAATTGGTTTTATATCTAGATATAATATTGAAATGAAAAAAATGAATAAACATTATACGAAAAAAAAGAAAACTAAAAATAGAAAAACTAAAAAAAATAATTAAACTTGATCATCATTATTCAATACTTCATTTGCTTTTTCTGTAAGCTCTACTTCAGTTAGTGGTGCGGAATCTTGTTTTTGAAGATTAAAAGTAGTATTTACTTCTACATCTTTCGAAGGAAGTTTATCCAATTCATCATCAATAACTACATCTTTTTTATCTAAAGTGTCGAAAAAGTGTTTTTCACTTGTTTCTGGACGGCCAAATACTTCAATAATAAAAACATCTTCCGCAATATCCGGTAAATGTTCTTGTTTACCAAATAATTGTTTGTATTCTTCAACAACATTTCCTCCTAAACTTGGTGCGTCATTTTGAAGTTGATCATATTCCTTCGATGCCCAATCAAAAACTATATTGGATGGACGTCTATCACCACGCGACATTCCTAATTCAAGAGTCATTGCGCGATAAAAACTACCAAAGCGTTTTGCTATTGCGGTATGTTCCGCAACTTTGTCTTCCGCATTATAGAATTTCTTTAATGCTTGAATTAAACTGGCAATCATACCAATACCACCAATCGCATACATAATTGCTTCCGCATTTTCAATCCCAGCTGTAACTAATGAAGCACTCGAAACAAAAGTAGTAATACCTATACCCCAAAGAGTAAGTTTATCCGCAAATTTTTTCCATATTCCACCTTGTTTTTGATGCATCCATCGCAATCCAGCTGCTTTTTCCCCCCAAGCTTTCATCATATCTTCAGCTCTGTCATTCCATGATTCTTCATTTTGTTTTTTTTGTAGAGATGCTGCGTGTACAGCAGCAAGGGCACTTTGTTCATCAGTAGACATCTCTTGATTACTCATTATATTATAAATATAGATTTTTAATTTATAAAAATCACTAAATATTTAACGAATTTTATTTTTATTACATTTTTTTAAAGTATATTTTTGTGATTTATTTAATAATTTAAAATACTTTTTTTGTTTTATTTTACTTAATTTGTCTTTCTTTTTCCTTAGCTTACCTATGTTTATATTTAAATAATATCGTGCTGAATAGTGCCCTATACATTGTGGTTTACCATTATATTTATTACATATTGGATATTTTAATCTTTTTGGTTCTAAAAAGCATTTTGCACCATATTTTTTATACATATTTTTTCTACTTTTTATATTATGTGGTTTCATTTGTTTCCATGTTTTCATTATATATTATTTTATATTTTTTTGAAATGTATAACAATAAGGACAATAAATTTTTCCATTTGCTAAAACATTTTTAGAATTAATATATTCATTATAACATTTATAATGAAAAAAATGATTACAATTTTTCATTTGAACACATTTATAATTATTCAATTGTTCTAAACAAATAGAACATTCATCTTCATTATTTAATATTTTATTTGATACTGATTCAATAACTATATTTGTCTTTTTTTTTCTAAAAAAATTATACACAAAACACATATAATATATAATTTATTATAAGTTTAAATATTAAAATGAATTTCGCGATGTTTTAAATAATCTAGAAAATATTCAATTAATGCTACTTTTGATTTTTTATCTATTGTATCCGTATGTCCTTTCCAAAATGGACTATATATCATATTTTCAATTTGAATATCATTTTTATCACATTTAAAAGCAATCAAACATAATGTTTGTCGAAAACAAGGATAAAATATAGAATTAGCTTTTTGTTCTTTTATAAATAATGGTTTTATTTTTGGCTTCCATACAACATATTCCATAATTTGTTTATCATCCATCATTATATTATAATTAAAATTCATAATATCATTCATTTTTAAATATTCATCTTGTGATACATCATACAACATTTCTATATTTTTTCTTTCATATTGTTGTTGAAATTTTAGTTCTTTATACCAAAATGTAGATAATTTTGTTGCGTAGTCTTTATCTATTATTTTAAAATCTTTAACAGAACTCGATTTATGATGAGAATATAGTTCATAAGGTAATTTTAAAGACAAATGATTATGAAAGATATAAGCATTTGTTTTCAAAAGATAAAATAGAAATAGTTGTTTTAAAATAAACATGATAATTTATATATAATTTTATTCATTATGTATAAATCAATTTTTCTAATACTTTATATTTATATTATTGTACAATAGTCCAATAATTAAACCGCCAACAAAACCATCCAAAAAACCCATTAGTCCACATATTAATTTTCCATTTATTGTTTCGCGATTACAACCAGGATAACCGGATTCAATCATTTTAAAAAATAAACTATTATTATCATCACTTATCAATGCCAATAAAAAAACACTTAATCCCCAAAGTATTCCAATCGTTAATCCTAAACGAACTGAATATATTTTACTCATTATAATTTATAAAAACAAAATAATTTATTTACATTGAAGATAAAGATATTGTTTCATAAATAATTAATAAAATTAATATAAAAACATAAATCATTATCATATTATAATATGAGCTCTACTACAACAAACATTGGTATGATTGATCCAATTGATTTTGATAAAGCGGTTACTTCTATGAGAAGTTTTTTCAAGTCAAAAGGATTTATTGAAGTACATACTCAAACTCGTTTAAGTATATTGGCAGCTTGTGAAGACCCACAAACAATTTCTACTTATGATTATGCTGGACAAGTATGGCCATTACCACAAACTGGTCAAATGTGGCTAGAATATGAAATGTTGAAAAATCCAGATCGTGCGCCCGGATATTTTTGCGTAAGTACAAGTTATCGTAATGAACCAAATCCAGTAGTAGGACGTCATGATAAGATTTTTCCAATGTTTGAATTTGAGCTCAAAGGTGGTATGGAAGAATTGATTCAATTGGAAAAAGAATTGTTAGTACACATGGGATTTAAAACATCTAATAATGATACACAATATCCACGAGAAAAATATGTAAAAGTTGCTGAAAAATATGGTGTAACTGAACTAGAAAATGAACACGAAGAACAATTGGGTAAAGAATATGGTCCAGTTTTCTTTTTGACTGATTTCCCTAATTATACATCTCCATTTTGGAATATGAAACAAAGTGAAGAAGTTCAAGGCGAAGCTAAAAAAGTAGATGTTATTATGCATGGTATTGAAACAATTGGTAGTGCTGAACGCTCATGTGATCCAGAAGAAATGAATCGACAATTCCATACTATTAGTGATGGTGGATATGCAAATATTTTATATAGTAAATTTTCAAAAGAAAGGGTAGAAAGTGAATTACAAGAATTTATTCAATATCCATTTTTCAAACGTTCTGGTGGCGGAATTGGTATTACAAGAATGATTCGGGCAATGCGTTTAAGTGGTCTTCTTTAAACATAAAAATAATTATAAACAAAAATCAACTTAAAAACATACCTCTATAATGATATATAATAATAAAATGTATCAAGTAAAATGGTTCAGTAAGAAAAAAGGCTATGGTTTTGTTGAAGATAGCGAAAGAAAACAATTTTTTGTTCACCATAGTGATATTATGGTTGATGATGGCTTTCGTTATTTGAAGGCTGGTGAATATGTAAGTGGTTCACCAGAGAAAATGGATGATGGTAATAAAGTAAAACTCGCAAAAATCAAAGCTCCTATGGATAATGGACTATTGATGTGTGTTGTTGAAAAGATGAATCGTGAAAATCGCAATAGATCTCAAGAATCTGAATAATATACAAAAAAATAATATAAATAAATAATACAAAAAATAATATAAATAAATAATATAAAAAAATAATACAAAAAATAATATAAATAATACAAAAAAATAAATATATTTTGCTCTATAATTTTCGGCTCTTATAGCTCAGTTGGTTAGAGCGTCGGTCTTATGAGCCGAAGGTCGCAGGTTCGACCCCTGCTAGGAGCATTTAAGGGGTTATAGCTCAATTGGTAGAGCGTCCGTATAGCTTACGGAAGGTAGTTGGTTCGATTCCTTCTGACTCCATTCTTTTATTATATTTTAAAATACTTTTATAATATAATATGAACTTTTTCAAACAATCTTTTATGTATATTTTTGTAACTACTATTATTTTATGTGCCCTCGTTATGCGATTTGCTATGAAAAATGGTAAACCTCATTGTGATCATTTTATTGTAAATGTTTATTTATATATTGCTTTGAGTTTTGCATTAATTGGTTTATTTATCCATTTTTTTAATTATTTATTGAATAAAAAAAAAGATATATATAAACTATTACCTATTTATCAAGCATATAAACAAAGTATTCCATCTTTATTATTATTTATTTTATTTTTAATTGTAAGTTTTGGATCATTAATTATGTTAGTTGTACAAGATGTATTTAGTAAAAAAGGATTTTTATTAAATCATACATTATGGTTAATCTTTCTAAGTTCGCTTGCTTTATTAACTTATCCAATTTTTAAATCAATTGAATATAGTAATTTGATTGGTTATGGAATTTATATGACAACCATAGTATTTGCAATTATGAGTGTTATAGTATATTTATATCCAACTTTTTTCGAAAAAACGTATAAAACTGCAATGGTTGCTTTATTAATTGGGCTCGTTTCTATTATTTTATTTGAAATTATACTTATATTTACAAATGGATATAATGAATTTAATAAACGATTTTTATTTTATTTTATTCTTATTGTATTTTCATTTTTAGTTTCATATGATACAAGTCGTATGTTTCAATATTCAAAACAATGTGTAAATTCTCCAAATTATCCAAAAATAAGCACTTCGCAAACTTTAAATATTATTAATTTATTTCAAAACTTTTTAATTCATAAATAAAAAATATTTTAAATATAAATAAAATTATTCATAATTTATTTATCATACTTTGTATTTAATAATCATCTATTATTACAAAATCACCATAATCATTTCCATAATCGTTTCCACAATTATTTTGAATATATTGTTTTTTTTTATTTTCTTGGTATATTTCTTGAGTTATAAAAATATAACAAATTGTCATCGAAAGAACAAATAACCAAAATTGTATAAAGATAGAAATTAATGTGATAATATACATATTATTATAATTATTATAATCATAAAGTCATAAATAAGATTCAATTTTATATTAAAAATTGAATCTTATTTATATATTACTACTATATCAAAAAAAATGTGTGACTCTCTCAAAAATATTCCGAATGAAGAATTATATTTTATAGATAAAACACCTTATCCACAATGTGTTATTTGTATGGAACTCATAAAAGAAAAAAATAAATCTATACTTTCATGTGGACACGAATATCATAGTTCGTGTTTAATGGAAAATGTATTAAAATCAAATAATAGTTGTCCATTGTGTCGCGATGTGGTATGTGAAAAAGCAATACAATTACCCAAATTAAGTGAACCTATTATACATTCATTTTTAGAATCATCTTTTTCAAATTATCAAAATGAAAAAATAAAATCGTATTTACAAAAAATATTACTTCATCATAATGTAGATTGGAATGCTAGTTCGCTTGAAAATAAAAAAAAAGATATAGATTTAATATTGAAACTATTACTTGGTTTTGGATATCAACTTGGAGAAACAATTTCAAATTGGATTAGTGATGAATCCCGTTTACAAGATGATCATGTTATAGATAATCAATCTCTTATTGAAGTTCATAATGGTGTTTTAGATTCTATTTTAACAACTTTATCAAATAATGAAGAATTAGAACCACTTTCATTAAGTACTTTATTTGACGAAGAAACGGAAGATACGCAAGATAATAGTGATGAAGATACAAATGACGTCATGGAAGATGATGAATTTTTAACACATCCACAAAGTGATGTTGAAGAATTTATAAGCGAATATAATTTATTTTCGTATAAAAATAGGATATTAAGTAATGATTATTTAAATGATATAGATAATTTACTTAGTAGTGATATTGAAACCCTAATGTGGCCACTAGGAACAAATAATTTAAATCCATTATTTACAAGACAAGAAGCTGAACATATTATGAATGCTATTATACAATATTTTGCTATATTTTTAGAAGAATAAAAAAATATTATTATAAATTTATTTAGTCATCGTCTTCGTTTTCATCTTCGTTTTCATCTTCATTTTCATTTGTTAGTAAATCATAATTTGTAAATATTAAAGCTTTTTTATTATTATGATATCCAGTCATTCTTCCCAATAATCCTTGTAAAATAGTAGATTCAATAGGTTTTTTTACAATTCTATCATATACTATTCCAATAAACTCATGATGAATGGTTTTCGCACAACGAAGCTTATCTTTGATAAAAATGAAAACATGAGTATTTGGTTTTTTTTTTAATAATGTATCAAATTCACCATTTGTCATCTTTGGTTCACTTAAAAACATGTATTCTTTTTTTTCGAATACATGTTTAAAATTTTTTATAACTATATCATGTAAATATCCACGAGGAGTGCGAATAATATGATAACTTGGTTCAAATTCTTCTAAAAATGGATTAAGTTGTTTTATATTTTCATAAATAAGAGGATCTACTTTATTTGTTTCTTTATTTTCAATACCACATAAATCAAGAGCTTTATGAATTCGCTCACAATCATCTAATTTTTTAACAGATAAATAATTATTTGGAACATCCATTTTTGTCATAATATGAGCGTAAGAACCAAATTTTTCACAAAAAACTTTATCTAATTTTTCTGGTGTTGCTGTAAATTGAACAAATTTTATATTATTTTCATATATATAATCCATATTTTCATAATTACATCGTTTAAATAATTTATCCAACGATTGATTATGACCACAAGCAATATGACATTCATCGATAATCACTAATATATTTTTCATATTTTGTAAATTATTTATAATTATTTCTAGATTATTACGATGATATATATGAGGCCTTAACCAGCTAGGAAAACGTTCTTTTGTTTGATTTATCCATTCTATTGAAGAATGTCCCGTAAAAATAAAAATATTTTCTTTTGGAAGTCTTAATATTTTATTATTAAACATTTCATAAATAACTCCTACCATCGATCCAGTTTTACCAGATTGGGTTGGTGCTACTGCCAAAATATTAATTAATGAAAGATTTGTAAATAATTGTGCGATTTTTTTACCAAAATTTTTCTGATTTTCAAAAATAGTATCATAATATTCTTGAATTGGATTTTGTTTATAAGCTGGTTTTATAAATAATTTACGAGTTCGACGCGGTATCTTTATCGCCTCTTTTGCAAAAGAAGAAATATCGAACTTAGTGTTTACTTTTGCCATATTATAAAAGCTAAAAATTTAATTTATTATTACTATAAATAATTACATTGTTTCAATTTTATTTATTTATATTATATATGGAATTATTTTACTATATATATCCATTATTAGCAGCAATAATAATTGGTTCGCATTTATTTTTGATTAGTTACATTAAATATATAAAACACAATTGGTATAATTTAACAATTATTATTTCTATAATTGCAATATTAATAATTATATCTCGATTTTTAATTTATTATTCTTCTAAAAATATGAATATAACGCTTGTTCATGCGATTTTAAACACCAGTATATTATTTACTGCTTTATTAAGTTCATATTTTT
>MDSZ01070115.1_pt1 | contig 11860 bp, 11 predicted proteins | sample 811201 | NCBI WGS metagenome assembly MDSZ01 (sample SAMN05326647, study PRJNA326480) | marine metagenome | isolation source: seawater | place: Indian Ocean: North | collected 2010 | reverse complement strand
TTTTATATAATAATTCTTTATTTTAACACAATTACACTAAATATTCTTTATTCAAATATGAAAAAAATAATAGTAACAGGTGGATCAGGCTTTATTGGAAGAAATTTGGTAAATTATTTGCTCAAAAAAAATTATTACGTTATAAATATTGACAAATTAACCTACTCATCAAGCTCATATAATAATAAAATACTTAAAAAAAAAAAATATAAATTTTATAAATTAGATATTAATAATAAAGATAAGTTAAAAAGAGTAATTAAAAAACACAAACCTGAGTGTATATTCAATTTAGCAGCTGAAACTCACGTGGATAGATCAATAGACGCTCCATATCAATTTATTTACTCAAATATATTAGGTGTTTTTAATATTTTAGAGGTAATTAAGGAACATAATAAAAAAAATAAAAAAATTAAATTAATTCACATTTCAACAGATGAAGTATACGGGGATATTAAAAATAATAAATCAAATGAAAAATATCCTTATAATCCAAGTTCTCCATATTCTGCATCAAAAGCTAGTGCGGATCATTTGATAAAGTCATATGTAAGAACGTATAATTTACCAGCAATTATATCTAACTGTTGTAACAATTATGGCCCTTTTCAATTTCCAGAAAAATTAATTCCCAAAATGATTTCTAACATACTTTCAAATAAATCTTTGCCAGTTTACGCAAAAGGTTTGAACTCGAGAGAATGGATTTATGTCGATGATCATTGTGAAGCTTTGTATCAAATTTTTAGAAAAGGTAAAACGGGTGAGAATTATAATGTTGGATCTAATATAAATATTAAAAATATTAATATTGTAAAAAATATTTTGAAAAATTTAAAAAAAAGAGGACTTAAAATCGGTAAAAAAGTTAAGATAAAATATGTAAAAGACAGACCTGGACATGATTTTAGATATTCTCTAAATAGTAAAAAAATAAAAAAGGAAATAGGTTGGAAGTCAAAAACTAGCTTTAATAAAGGAATAAATTTAACAATTGACTGGTATCTTGAAAATAAAAATTATATTAATTCCATTTCAAAAAAGCTTTATATTAAAAGACTAGGTTTAAAAACATGATTAAAAAGGGAATAATTTTAGCTGGAGGTCTGGGCACAAGAATGAGTCCAATTACAAAAGCAGTAAATAAACAGTTATTACCAATTTATGACAAACCTATGATCTACTACCCACTATCAATTCTAATGTTAGCAGGAATAAAAGATATTTTAATTATAGTAAATAAAGGTCAAATCAATCAATTTAAAAAAGTTCTGAAAAACGGAAAAAACTTTGGAGTAAATATTCAGTATAAAGAACAATTACATCCTAATGGTTTACCCGAAGCTTTTATAATAGGAGAAAAATTTATCAACAAAAGTAGCGTTGCTTTAATACTTGGGGATAATTTTTTCTATGCTCAGAGCCTTACAAAGGTTTTGCAAAACGCAACAAATTTAAAGAGTGGTGCTAAAGTATTTCTTCACCCTGTTAATAATCCAAAGCTATACGGGATAGCAACAATTAAAAAAAATAAAATAGTAAATTTAATTGAAAAACCTATCTCAACAAAGTCAAATCTAGCTGTCACTGGTTTATATTTTTTCGATAAAAAAGTTGTAGAATTATGCAAAACGTTAAAACCTTCAAAAAGAAAAGAGTTAGAAATTATTGACTTACTTAAAAAGTACAAAAAGAAAAACAAGCTAAAAGCAGAGTTTTTAGGAAGAGGTGGAGCTTGGTTAGATGCAGGCTCAATTGATGATTATTACGATGCTACTTCTTTTGTGTCGACAATAGAAAAAAGACAGGGTTTCAAAATTGCCTGTTTAGAGGAAATAGCTTTTAGAAAAGGTTGGATTAATAAAAAAAATTTAAATGAGAGTATTAAATTTTATGGTAATGGTGAGTATGCAAAGTATTTAAAGAGGTTTTTAAGTTAAGTCGTTGTTAATATCATAAAATAAAATAGGCATTTCACTAAAATTTGTATTTTTTTTAAACCAATAGGACATAAATCTCTCTGCTAAAAACCCATAAATCCTGGTTAAACCGTAACCATGTAAATTTTCGAAACCAAATACTTTCTCACATGACTTAAGCCAAGGAAAGATCGTTCTATAGTATTCAGAAAGTATTTTTTTGGATTTGCATAAAAACATATTATGTGGATTGAAGCTTACCTCTGTATTTACAAACTTTTCAAAATCTTTTTTATCTTCTATACCAAGTAAATCTATTGCTTTATCTAAATTTCCTCTCCCATGCATTAAATCAAAGTGAAATTTAATATTTCTTTTTTTTTCATTAAATAAAATTGTTGGGTTAGATAGAATTAATGGGAAACCTTTTTTAATAAATTTCATAGTTTTTCTTTTATTTACATAAAAAGGATTGCCTAAAAGAACATCATTTTTTTTTAATTTATCAGGAATACTTTTAAGAATATTATTTTCAAGACTATTTATATTGATATTTTCTAAATCATTATTTATTTGCCAAAATTTTCTATACTGGCAAAATCCTATCCAATCATCATTTAATTCATTTAAATAGTTTTTCCAAAGCCAGTAATGAAAAGTGTACTCACCATAATATTTATTTTTTGATGAAATACTTTCACCTTTTTTGTCGCTAAAACAATTATCTGAGAATTTTTTTTCACCTAAAACTACAGGAATATAATTTAATTTTTTGATAAAATTTATGTGTTTCGGCTCTAGAGTTATGCAAAACATGTTTATATTACTCATAAATTTATACTTATTTAATATTTGGTCTAAAATAAGATGATCTTAAAAAAATAGCGTTAATAGCTCCACTCAAACTAGCACTATGAAGCTTAATATGGGAATAATTAAATTTTAATGCTGAAAAAAGCAGGCCTAGTATTCCCTGGGACAAATTAGGTAAAATTTTTTTTAATGCAAAAAAATAATTATAATTTTTTTGATAAAAGTAAAATTTTGACCAACTATAATGCCAATTTCTGTTAAATTGAATTTCGAACCTATATTTTTCATTTGATGAACTTGTACCTAAATGATCAAATTTTAATTGTTTTATTACATATAGTTTGTGTTTGTTGTTTATTAATCTTAAATTAAGGTCGGTAGTTTCAAAATATAAGAAAAAATTTTCATCTAATATATTTCTTTTTTTGATTTTTGACTTATTTATTAAACACATACACCAGTCAATCTCTTTAACTCTTACTAATTTGTGATTTTTAAAATAAAAGTTTTTTTTAGAACCGTTTATGGGCTCGTAATTTTTATAAACTTTTTGATTTTTATACTCTGGAGCTAATAATGTAAAATTTTTAAATGAAGAAACGATTTTAACTAATTTAATGAGGAAATCTTTTGATATATTTACGTCTGGTGTTAAAGTCAAAACAAAATTATTATCGCATTTTTTAAATCCAAAATTAAATGCTGCAGCATACCCAAGGTTTTCTTTTGGAATAAACACTTTGGAATTTTTAAAATTACTTTCAATATTTTTTTTTATTTTCTTATCTAAAGAATTTTCAACAATTATAACTTGATGTTTATTTGGTATTTTTTTTAAAATCTTTTTCAATAAATGACCACTTTTAAATGCAATAATTATAATTGATAATTTCATAACAATGATGGTAGCGAGGGGCGGATTCGAACCGCCGACCCCAGGCTTATGAGTCCTGTGCTCTAACCAACTGAGCTACCTCGCCATTTCGTTTTAAATAGATTATCACAACACTAAAATCTTTGTCTATATTTAGATTTAATAATCAATCTTTTTATCTCTTATTTTTCTTATAAGTTTAATTATTGAAAATGGAACAAATTTTTTTATTAAATTTTTAAATACTTGTAATTTTCTTGTTTTTTCTGCTGCAATAAGATCGTTTTTACACTTTTTATAAAAATTAATTAGTTTACCTCTTTTGCCAGTATAAACAAAAATAGATTTGATAAACGAGTCTAAATAAACTTTTTCAAAACCATGTCTATTCATCAGATTTTCAAAAACGTAAGAGGTAAAATAGTAAACATGAGGAATATGGATATCTCCCAAAATATCTCCGTCCCTTCTTCCTTTTTTAATTGAGTCAACACCTGGAAACTCAATATAATTCATTGTCTCATTTTTTTTTTGAATGCTTATTAGTTTTTTTATCTCTTTTTCAAAATTATTCCAATGCTCTATTACGTGAGATGCAATTACAATATCTGGCTGAAAATCAACTTCGTCTAAACCTTTTCTTATTTGAATTCCTTTTGTTTTTGCATAATTTAAGTAAGGATCATAAAAGTCACAAAGATATTTTTCATTATCATTACCAAAATGATCTAGCACCCCTCCAATTCCACCTCCAACATCCATAATTTTTAAATTTTTAAAATCTTTTTTTTTAAACTTACTTAACAAATCATATTTAAATTTAGATGTTTTTTTTTGGTGTTCAAAAAGAGTTTCTTCAGTATATTTTTCTTTAAAACTTTTTGAATAACTCTCAGTTCTGTAAAAATTCTTGTACATGTCTTTGACATCTTCATCTCTAAAATATTGTTTAGCTCTTATTAATCCGCAACTTTTACAAATTACAGTAACAAAATCCACGCAATGTCTATCTGTCTGTGAAAGCAAAATATCATTCTGGCTTTTACAAAGACATGGGTTGTCTATTAAATTGTAATTTTTTTTAGCATAGCCAGTAAAGAAAGAGTAATAATCTTCTCTGTAAATTGGAAATCTTCTAAGTCTGTTTTCTTTCTCAAGAAATGTATTAAGTTCGTTTTCATTAAATTTTTTTTTGAATCTAAAATGATCTATCACATATTCCATAAAAGATTTGGTATAATATTTTAATTAAGTATTCAATAAAGATTTTCTAATTTTTTTATTAAGTGGTTTTTCATAAAAAACAAAAATTAAATGTGATATTGCAAATAGAATAATGAAATAAATTAAAAAGAACGAAAGGCTAAAGAAATAATTCATATCTATTAAATACTTATCAAAGAAAAAAATGATTAACAATTGAAATGGAACATGCAAAAGATACAATGCATAGGTTAGATTTCCAAGTAAACTAAATATACTTTTTATGCGGTCTCTAACGATGAATTTTTCAAAACTAAGAAAAAATAGAACTATCGATGGACAGAATAAAAAGGTTTTAAAATTACCCACAAAAGATAATATCAATAATACTACACTTGCAATTAGAGTTTTCGAATAATTATAATTTCGATTGATTATAAAGTATATTAAAACTCCAGAAAAAAATAACCTTGCACACTCTAAAAACAAAGTATCAAAAAATTTAGACTTATCTATAAGGATTAAAATTATTGTTAAAATAATAGATAGATTTAATTGATATTTTTTAAATTGTTTTAAAAAAATAAAAAAAACAATATATATACCTATTTCAACAGATACACTCCATATCGGTGCATTAAAAGAGTGTCCATCTTCAAATCCCCATGAAGAAATAAATAATAATTGTAAAATAAAGTGATAAAAATCATTAAATAAATCAAATTGAAAACTATCATAATTAAATAAGTATAAATATTGAAAAAAAGCAACGAATAGCAAAGTTGCAAAATGTAAAGGGTAAAGTCTAGCAATTCTGTTTATTGAAAATTCTTTAAAAGAAGTATTTTGTTTAGATTTTAAATAAACATATGCAAAAACAAAACCAGAAATCGTGTAAAAAATATGAACACCGAAAAATCCATATTCGTACAGCCAATTTATATAATTAGAAAATGGTAAGCTATTTTTTGTAATTTGATAATTTTGTGTTGATAAAATATTTAAAGGAGAAAAAAAATGTCTGTAATGATACATTAAAACACTTAAAGAAGTTAAAAACCGTAATAATTCAATACTAAAATATTTCTTCATATTTTATATTTTTCTTTCTAATTCATTTAAATTAATTTTAATATGACCCATCTGATTATTATTATTAAATTTTTCAGGAGTAACTGAAATACAATCATAGTTTACATTGCATTTTTTTGCTAAATTTTCACACATTTTACCTGCCCCAGATGGTTTAAGTTCTAGCATCTTGAGACCATTTTTACTAAAAATAACATTTGCAAATCCAGCTCCATGAAGCCCAATAATATATTTAGCATTAAAAAATAATTTTATTTGATCAGAAATTGATAAATCACTTAGTCTTACTATTTTGAAGTTTTTATTTTTTAATATATTTATAATTTCTTCTTCGTTAATAATTTTTCTTAAATTTTTTATATTTGGGTTTGCGTCACCTCTATCTATATAAATATTTTGTGGAAAACTTTTATCCTCTAGTTCTATATTTTCTGTTAGAGATTTTTTTAACCATTCTATAATCCAGAGTGGTAAATTCTGAATTTCGTTTGAAGCATCATTGTTTATTACGTAAGGGTGCCCAGTTGCGATAATTTGTTTACTCTCTAAATGTCTGTATTTTATACTTGAGAGTCTTTTTTTGATAGGAATTTTTAATAAGTCCAAACTTTCTTTTTGAAACTTTTTTTCAGTATTAGGGAATAAAAAAAAATCTATTTTTTTTAGATCGTTTATGTTTTCAAATATTTTAAGTCTTGGTAAAACATCAAATAACCAATGCCAGTAATTATTATTTCCAGCACCACCAGTAAGCAAAGATAAAATATTGCCATGAATTTTTTTTTTTATTCTTGGTGTTCCTTTTGTAAAAACTATATTCTGCTTTATATCTTCAAATTTTGTCTCTCTAATTTGAAATGATGGACCTACGATTACTTTATTTTTTTGAATAATGGCAGTATCATTGATTGTGTCAGTGTAAATTCTCGAATTATTCACATAATAAACATTGTATTTAAAATCCTCATTTATTTTAGAGGAGGCAATTTGGGTATTAGAATTGTGTTCTGATTGTTCAAAATCCCTTATTTGACCATAAAATAATTTAAATAGTCCATATGAGAACTTTTTAAATAGAAATTGTAATTTTTTTTTTATATTGTAAATCAATTTTAAAAGTATTTAATTTTTAATTAATATAATTAATAACTAAATTATAATGAATAAAAAAGCTTTAATCACTGGTATTACTGGCCAAGATGGATCCTATTTAACAGAGTTTTTACTAAAAAAGAAATATAAGGTGCATGGTTTAGTAAGAAGAGTCGCTTTAGAAGATGGTAACCATAGGCTTTGGAGATTAAGACATTTACTTAATAAAATAACTTTACATCCCGCTTCTTTAGAAAGTTATGCTAGCTTGGTAAAATTAATTCAAAAAATCAAGCCACACGAAGTTTATCATTTAGGAGCTCAGAGCTACGTGGACTACTCTTTTAAAGATGAATTTTCTACGCTTAATACCAATATTAATGGAACCCATTATATACTTTCAGCCTTAAAAGAATTTTCTCCTAACACAAAATTTTATTTTGCTGGTTCCTCAGAAATGTTTGGTAAAGTAAGACAGGTGCCTCAAAGTGAAAAGACTCCATTTTACCCAAGATCAGTTTATGGAATTTCTAAAGTTGCAGGTTATGATTTAACAAGAAATTATAGAGAGGCTTATAACATGTTTTGTTGTAGCGGAATATTGTTTAATCATGAGTCGCCAAGAAGAGGTTTTGAGTTTGTTACAAGAAAAATCACTCACGCTGTAGCTAGAATAAAATTTGGTTTACAGAAAGATTTAAGATTGGGAAATATGGATGCTAAACGTGATTGGGGTCATGCGGAAGACTACGTAGAGGCTATGTGGTTAATGCTAAACCAAAAAAAGCCGAATGATTACGTAATAAGCACTGGAAAACAATATTCTGTAAAAGATTTTGCTAAATTAGCTTTTGAGCTGGTTGGTCTTGATTACAAAAAATATATAAAAATAGAAAAAAACCTTTATCGTCCCTCCGAGGTTAGAAGTCTTTTAGGGGACTGTAGAAAAGCAAAACGTGAGCTAAAATGGCAACCTAAATACGATTTCAAAAAACTTGTGAAGGATATGGTAAAATCTGATTTAGAATTTGTGGAAAAAGAAGGCTATTAAATTAACTTAGTGTGAAAAATTTTTTTACAAAGATTTTCAAAAAAAAACAAAAAATCCAAATAGGCGAGTATAAAAAATTTATAATTGATAAAATTAGCAGTAATAAAGAATTAATTATAAAAAATAAAACAATTTCTTTTTTACATTATGGACATCTAGGAGATATAATAAATTCTCTTCCAGTTTTACAAGAGCTATCAAAATCAAAAGATTGTAATTTATATTTACAAATTAATAAAAAAATCCCAGATCATGTTGTGTCAAAAGATCATCCATTCGGTGAGGTATATTTGTCTGAGACCTCATGTTTGAAAATGCTTCCGTTGTTAAAGAGTCAGAAATATTTAAATAAAGTTGAAATTTTTGACGGTCAAAACATCGATATAGATTTAAATTTTTTTAGGGATCTTCCAATTAATTTCAATATAGACTCAGTAAGATGGTATTTTCATCTAACAGGTATTTTTCCAGATCTTTCGAAAAATTACATAACAGTTGAAAGTAATAAAAAATTTAATAATTTTATTGTAATTATGAGAAGCTTAAGAAGACAAAATAAATTTATAAATTATTCATTTTTAAAATCATATAAAAATATATTGTTTGTAGGTCTTAAAAATGAATATGATGATTTAAAAAACCAAATTACTAATCTTGAGTATTATGACAGTAAAGATTTTTTGGAATTAGCATCAATAATTAAAAACGCAAAATTTTTTATTGGAAATTTATCATTCGGCTATGCTCTTGCAGAAGCTATAAAAATTCCAAGATTGCTTGAATCCGGACCAAATTTTCCTTTGGTATATCCTAATGGACCAAACGCTTATGATTTTTATTTTCAAGATCATTTTGAGGAATTAGTAAAAAAATTAAATAATGATTAAATTATTTGTATTTTGGGAAGAGGAAAAATAAATTTAGTTCCCTTTTTTCTTGCATCTTTTTCTCTTAATAATATTTCATCTTTAAAATGCCATGGAAGGACTAAATAATAGTCTGGTTTATAAAACCGGGATAGAATTTCTGATATAATTTTGATTTTTGTTCCGGGAGTATAAAGATTGTATTTATTTTTATTTCTCTCAGCGGCAAAATTAATCATTTTATTATTTATATTGTAATATTGTAAAAGAACATTGCCTTTTGTAGATGCTCCATAACAATGTATTGTTTTCCCATTTTTTTTAATTTTTTTAATAAATCTTACAAGTCTAGTCTTTGATAAATTAATATCCTTTATAAAATTTTTGAAAGTCTGAACTTCTTTTAATTTTAAATTTTTTTCTGTCGATAATTCACTCTGTATTATTTTGGTATTTTCTTGGTAATCTGAATTTTGTAAACAAATATAATATTGCTTACTAGCTCCATTTATGTTGTTTCTTTTAATATCAAAGACTCTTAAGCCATTTTTATTACAGAGATTAATAATTACTTCACTGCTGTAATATTCTAAATGTTCATGACATATAGTATCAAACATTTTGTATTTAATTATTGAGGCTAAGTCTGCGAATTCCAACATAAAAATACCTTTTTTTGATAATAGTTTTTTAACATCTTTTAAAAATTTATTTGGATCCGCAGCGTCGTAAAAAACTGATAAAGCAGTAATTATCTTAAATTTTTTTTTAACTTTTTTTCTTACTAAATCAGCAGAGAAAAAGTTTGATACACTAAAATTTATTTGGTTATAATTTTCTTTATATTTTCCTAAAATTGGATCAATTCCGAAAGTAGTAATATTTTTATTATAATAATTTAATAATGAGCCATCATTGCTTGCAATGTCGAGAGCCAATTCTTTTTTTTTGATTTGTGTTTTTTTACTTAAAATTTTAACTACTTTTTTTACGTGGTCTCTCATGGTTTTATTTATACCTGTTCTATAGCCATAGTCCGGTCCATAAAGATATTTCAGATCAAAATTATGGCCCAGCTGAACTAAATTGCAATTACCACAAATTATTAATTCGATAGGTTGTTTTTGTATTTCTTGTCTCTCGTTAGGAAATTTCCCAGTAAAACACATTTTTCCTAAAGAAAACAATTTTTTTAATTTTTTAGATTTACAAACTCGACAATTTTTTATCTTCATGAATTCTTTATATCAATGCTTTGATTGCTAGCAAATTGAAATAAAGCTATCTAAAATATTGATAATCTATGTAATTGAACGTTTTAAAGAGTTAAAATTATACCAAAAACTGTAACTGCAGATATTGCGGCTGCTGATAGGATAATGTTGTTTTTCTTCTCTTGTTTCTTAGTTTCATTCATTCTGGCCATAAGCTCATTAAGATTTACTTTTTTATTGTAAAAATTACCCTCGCTGCCTTTAGAATAAAAATTTTGATTTTTATCTTCTTTTAATTCAGAACTCATACTAAATATCATTAAATCACATAGAGTCCTAATATGTAACATTTATTTCGTCCATTATGGGTAATTTGAAGATTATATTTTGGGAAATTTCAGTTATTTTTCTTTAACTAGTCCGGTTTGGGTTTAAGAAATTATTGCTTCCTCAGGAGGAAAATATTCTAAATTAAATGCTTCTGCTACTCCTTTGCATGTTATCTTTCCTTTAAAAACATTCAAACCTGCTAAAAAATTTTTGTCTCCTGAAAGTGCTTTTTTGTAACCTTGATCAGCTATTTTAATCAATAAAGGTAGGGTAGCTTTATTTAAAGCCATTGTAGAGGTTCTTGGAACTCCACCAGGCATATTTGCTACACAGTAATGTACTACGTCATCCACTATATAAGTTGGATTAGCGTGAGTAGTTGGCTTGCTAGTTTCTATACATCCTCCTTGATCGATTGCAACATCAACAACCACCGAACCTCTTTTCATGGACTTTATCATATCTTTAGAAACTAATTTTGGTGCCTCTGATCCTGGAATTAAAACTCCTCCTATTAATAGATCACACTCTGATACAAGTTTTTTGAGATCAGTTTTATCGCTTTCTGCAGCTATAATTTTATCTCCGAACATTTTATGTAATTCTTTAAGTCTTTCCTTTGATTTATCTACTACATAAACTTTTCCTTTCATACCTGTAGCTATAATTGCAGCATTTTCCCCAACAACACCTCCTCCAAGAATAACAATGTTAGCGGGTTCAACTCCCGGAGCACCTCCTAAAAGTAAACCTCTTCCTTTTTGGTTTTTTTCAAGTGAGTGAGCGCCTGCTTGAATTGACATTCTTCCAGCCACAGCACTCATAGGAGCTAATAGTGGTAATCTTCCATTGTCGTCCGTAACTGTTTCATATGCTATACAAATTGATTTTGATTTGATTAATCCTTTTGTAAGTTCTTTTGCGGCTGCTAAATGTAAATATGTATAAATAATTTGACCCTCTTTTATCATTTCTACTTCATTCATTTGAGGTTCTTTTACTTTTACTATTATTTCTGCATCTTTAAAAATATCTTTAGCATTGGAATAAATATTTGCACCTGCTCTTTGATAATCTTGATCAGTAAATCCGGCTTCGAAGCCACCATTTGTTTCAACTAAAATATTGTGACCTTTTTTATTTAAAATTTTTACACTGTCTGGTGTTAAACCAATTCTATGTTCTTGAAGCTTTATCTCCTTTGGTACTCCGATGATCATTTAGGATGATTTAGTGTAGTTTGAAATTCCTGTCCTTAATTTGTCGATAATTTCATCAATATGTTTTTTTTCACAAATAAACTGTGGTGCAATAATTAAAGTATCTCCAGTATTTTTAAAATTTACTCCAGCATCGTAACAGTGTTTAAATGTCTGGAATCCAGATTTTCCAGGTTTATCTTT